>Ga0214544_1005570_pt1 | contig 24225 bp, 7 predicted proteins | sample CNSS3metaG_FD_160074 | JGI IMG/M metagenome (GOLD analysis project Ga0214544, IMG submission 160074) | Root nodule microbial communities from cowpea collected in UCLA plant growth center, Los Angeles, California, USA - CNSS3 | ecosystem: Host-associated > Plants > Roots > Nodule | place: USA... | reverse complement strand
CTTTGATACCATAAATGTAACATCCCAATTTCAGCAACTTAAAAAAAATAAACTAGGATGTTTCATCATAATATTCAAAACAAATATCCATTGTATAAAATATATTATTACAGTCTTACAAAAGATAAGACTATAAAATATATCATTTATACAAACTCATTTGCTTACTAAAACTCTATACACACGTTAACCACTTACTAAAACTCCCAGAAACCTTCCACTAACCTAACAGATGGTTTCTCATGCTCCAAAGGTGCCTCTAAACCTGCAACTTCATCTGCTCCCACCGAATAGGTGATCATCGCAAAAGAAAGACAAACAACAAAAGACACATAGTGCAAGGGTAAGCTAGTTTATAAAAGAAATAATCATATAACAGATAAACTTGTTACATTATAAAATAGGATATTTCAAGCATTCATAAAAAGAAATACCAAACATATAATTGCATACTCTCTAGACTCAATTATCCGAATTTATGCATTGACTCAAACATAGAATTTATGCACCTGTCATAAAAGTGGATTGTGGCAAAGGCCCTGACTCCACTTGGCCTAACGAAGAGTGGATTGCGGCAAAGGCCCTGGCTCCACTTGGCCGAACCAACATGAATCAATTTCTTTTGGACAGAGTAAGTTACTTATGGCATCGCCAGATTAGTGGTCCCACTCCTAATCCCGCCATAAGAACCTCCTTCAACTCTCACCACCTAGATCACAATACTCTATATGAGTTTGTAAGCCTAGTAGAGTATGAGATAGCTTATGACCAACACATATCCCTAGCCAATGTATAACAACCTACTAGTGAGGACTGCACTTCTTCCTTAGAAGCACAACCGTTATGCAACAAACAATTCAAATCAACTTTCTCATTCCTTTCCATTAAGATCCACTTTCACTCTCTTACCATCATCACATTTCCTCAGAATCCAACACTTCAAAACAAAGATGCAATCCAACTTTAACCATCTCATTCCACTGATTATCTTTCATACTTATAACCTCATCACTTTTTCGTAAAACATACCCACCAATCATACACAACTCATTCATCATATTCACATATCATATTTTATAATTTATGTAATAAGCACTTTATAACATAAAGGTTCAAGAACAACTAGTAAAACTTCATAAACACAAAGGAAAACATAAATGTCACACATGATAGAGGGGAGATGACAGTTCATGTTAAAGGTGAAGAAACAAATAGAAGGTTCCACAAGTAACTTAGGGATTTTCCCACAACCCGTGGATTTGGCTCCAAGATGCAGAATTCACACCAACGTATTCCACAGGTAACCAATGGATATTTCCACATAACCACATGGCATAACCACATAATTAATATTCTATAAATACCCGTGGACCCCAATAATTAAAGGTACACATTCATTACTCCATTAATCACCTGATTTGACTTTTTGAGAGCTTTAGCTGACTTGAGCTTCGGAGTCCCTTTTGCAGGTAACCCCTCTTGGGTCCAAGCAGACATGTACCAACCGGGAAGAGACCAACTGAGAAGATAGCGCACTACATAGGTAAGGTGACGCTCGTGCCTAACTTATCTTGTTTGTTCTCTGTAGGAACACAAAATAACCATACTCATCACAGATCAAATTCATCAACATGCAATCATTAATTTAGAAAAACACTACAAAGCAAAATAATACTAGCTTCCCTTACCTGACAAAGCGGCTCAATTGGCCCAAACAGCTTAACAAACTCAAGGAACACCAAAACACCTTTTGCTCCACAAGATGCTTTATCTATACCTAGGAACAACACAAGAACGATCATGACCTACCGTTATGATCACTGACCAACAAAGACTCATATTGATGATTAAAACGTCACATGCAACGAAAGCAAGGTCATATGTAGGCCAGAATAGAGAAGACCCACAAGAAAACGAGCAGAAGTTCAACTAACACGTTTGAAGAAACTGATCGGATATAAAGGAAAAGCTCGCCAAGAGGATCACCCTAGCGGTCTTCGATCTTCAAACAGATGAACAGAAGGTGAGAACTTCTAGAGAGAAGTCAGAGAACTCTAGAAAAATTGTTTCTAGAGAGATGGTGTGTTTTTAAAATAATGAATATCGTTTATAACAAAACTATTTATACTAAAACCTTTTAATATTAAAATAATCGAGTTTCACTATTTTTAAACCACTATCAATTCTAAAATGCCAATTTCTAGGGTTTTACAATTATAACCGCTAATAAATAATGGCTAATAAAAATCAAAATATTTGTAGTGGTATCTTTAGAAATTAAAAATATAATATTAGCTTCCATTTAATATTATATTTTGCATTAGTTATTTTTGTCAATCTATTTACTACTTTTTATAGAAAAGATTGAAAAATATTGCACAAGGATTCAATTTTACTCTACAAATAAATACTATAAGTGAGTATATATAAGCAATGCTATGCTACAAATGGTAAATGAAATTACAATAACATTGAAAAGAAAGTTGGCATTGGCATAGATATCGAAGAGAAGAAAAATTATGTTGTTTTGATGTTTATTATATGGTCTATGGTTTGGCAATAACAGGACTAAGTTACTCTCAAATTTCTGCAACACATGCAATGAGGATGAAAATCTACTGGCTTTTTGTGGAGAGTATTTGGTGAACAACAAACCTAAGATATAAACTTTAGATTTTAGAGAGATTAAATTAAATAGAAAAGTTTACAAAAACCAAAACACAAACTTATACGTTTTAAACTAATTAAACATCTCTTTAGCTTTAAATAGTATAAGAAATAAGAACTTGACACAAATCTTGGTTTACTTTTTAATTTATCAATGGTTCGAAATATCTATCGATTTTACCCGTAATATGTAATGTGTAATATGGAATATATATATATATATATATATATATATATATATATATATTTGTTTTTGGTAATTATTTGTAACCATTTTTGTAGTGTATGTAACATTCCAATTTTAGCACCTTAAAACTAATAAAATACGATATTCCACCTTAGTGTTCAAAACAAATAAACAAATGTATAAAGTATATTAATACAGTCTTACAAATGATCAGACTATATAAATATATCAATTATACATATCAAACATTTCTAACCCTAAACACAAGCTAACCACTTACAACAACTTCTCATTGAGACTTTCTTCCGACCTAAAAGATGGCTCCTCAACCTCTAGAGGTGCCTCTGAAACAGCATCCACCACTGCTCCCGCCGAATAGGTGATCATTGCAAAAAGAAAACATACAACACATGACTGAAACACAGAAGAAAGGTAAGGTAATGACTTTTAAAGAATTTTCTTAAATCATATAATATTGATATATCTAACAACTACAGACAAACAAATATTCACATACATAAATGTATAAACTACGACTCAATTAATCTGGATACATGCATTGAGGTCGGATCCAGTTAGTTCTATACTTGTAGTGGCATCTCATGCTCTACAGAGCGACATATTAAGAGTGAAAACTCTGCCATATACAAGGTATGTTCGTTAACACCTATGGTCAAGGGAATTCGTTAACACCTATGGTCAAGGGAAAACACCTAGGCTAGGACCTCCTGCTCTTCTCACCACATACTCCATTTCTCTCTACTTGAGAATTTGAATGGATATTAGAGCGTCAGGATAACTGCCACCTCAATGCATACACTACCACAATCACTACTAATCCTCCTTGGGTTAACATTAACCAATCTCAACTCAGTCTCATATAAACAATCTCATACCATATACTTATCATTCATAATAATTACAAAGCTTCTATGATAACTAAAATACCACCCAATTTAACTTAAAATTACAAGTTTTAGGTTTTGACTCACTCATCTAGCTAGTCACACTCGCCCAACCACTGGTCCAGGTCTGGAAGTTTCTGACTTGGAAATTCGCCCAACGAGTAGCACTAGCGCAACCACTGACCCATGCTAGCCCAACTAGTAGCACTCGCCCATCGAGTATGTGAATCTACATAATTCTGTAGATTTGTGTTCTGCATAATTCTGCAGATCAACTTATTCGCCCAGTGAGTAGGCTCGCCCAACGAGTAAGCAAATCTGCATAATTCTACAGGAACTTATTTAGGCAAAATTATACCTATTCAACCAATCCATACAACTCCAAAACCTCCACCAAAGACCATTCAAGTATTAAACATTAATTCTATCAAAATATTCACACCAATTGCATCCAATTGCACCCATAGCATACAATTATTCTCATACAACAGATAAAACCTAAGTATTTATCGTTTTCAAACATCACAACCAAATTCACATATCAAACACATAAGTTAATTACAAAATAATCATATAATAACATTCCTAACAGGTTTGTGAGACATAATAGACATTAGCTTCCCTTACCTGGTATCCTGCTTAAAGAACTCTATAAATGTCAAACGTCCTTAACTTCACAGAATGCTCTATCTACATATAGAAACATCACAAGAACGATCAGTACATACCATTATGATCACTGATCAACAAAGACTCATACTGATAAATAAAATGACACATGCAAGCAGAAGAGGGCTTATATGCAACAGAAAATAGAAAAAAACCAAATAGATAGCGAGAACTTAACTTACGTGAACGGAGAATCTGATTGGTCCATATTGAAAAGCTCATTGAGAGGATCAATCCTACGATCTCGATTCTTCAATCAGATGACCAGAAAGACAAAACTTTTAGACAGAAGTCAGAGAGCTCTAGAAAAGTGGTTTTTAGAGAGATGATGTGGTTTAAAATAATGAAACTCATTTATAACAATTCTATTTATACTAAAACCTTTTAATATTAAAATAATTGAGTCTCACTATTTTTAAACCATCATCACTTTTAAAATACCATTTTCTAGGATTTTACATTCTCCCTAACAAGAAAAATTTTTGTCCTAAAAAATTCATTCATCAGGTAGAAGAAAAATATGCTCTCTTCATTTTCTCTTATAACAACTACCGAAACTTAGTTGAAGTAACGACTACGACACCTGAACTCATTGAAAAATCTATCTTTGTGCTAAACGATATAGTGTTCAATAGTGCAGATTGATCTACCTTGCTCTCAAAACAACTTCTCAACTCCAAACCTCAAACCTGAAAGATCTTTTATGTCTTGAACAACCAAATAGGATATGATATACTAACTAACCTTCCATAAGCTTCCCCCTACATCTTGTAGGTTTTTACCAAAATATAAAGATAGTCTTAGATCTTCAACTTAAACATGTTAGTTATCACTTCACCTCACCTTATTCCTTTCTTGAAACATTACTCCACTAACTTGATCACACACAACTTATGACCTACTGCCATACATTAATACCCTTAGCCATTCTTATTCACAAATACCCTTAACATAAGGCTTCCTTTACCGATTTTGACTAAGGATAACAAAGTTCACAACCAATTTATTCCACTTCCAAACAAAACTTTTAACTGTTGCAACCACCAGATTCTCTTGGCACTCCATCTTCATCTCTAAACCACTAACTTGTAACCATCCCTCCAAAGAAACCTTAGAACCACATATTTTATTGACTTAAAATCTATAGTTTGATTGGTAGCAAATCTATGATACATCTCAAACTAGGATTGTGCACTTGGCTTTTTCCTAACCATTTTGAGAAACTTAATAGTTTTAGTCAAATAACTATACTAATGAAACCTCTTCATCCCTCCACTTCTCAACTCAGATTCATATACTTCACTAACTCTTACTCTTACTTCATCAAACCAAAGTCTTGAACCCATTTTCCTAGTTAAGCATCCTCTCTTACTTTCTCGCTTCTAGGTTGACATCCCATCGTGAAACCATAGCTCTATTCATCTTCTACTTTTCTTGTCCGACTTCCTTTGTGCAACTTCACACTTCTGACTTTGGGTGATCACTGAACGCCTTTAACTAGTCCACATACTAATGACACCTTTGCTATTTTTAGAGAACTTGTTATCGCATCAACCACCAGGTCATGAGTAAAAATACTTCTCCTTACGTACTCCCACCATTGATAAACATGTCCCATCATCATTCCGCTGCGCCACTCTAATCAACAAACATTCTCACATCTGGGTGTTTAGTCACAAAAGACTTCAAAGACTTACTTGTGCCAAAAATGATCACCATTGAAGCGTCAATTCTATTCTTCTTCAACATCCTGACGAAACTCTTTATATATGAGAAACTTTCCATAAAACCTTGATAGCAACAACAACCTACTTAAAAAATAAACTTAGAGTTAGTCTTAGAACTTCCTTTCCTTCCACATGTTTCCACTCAACTTTAACCACTTATCCTATATTCACTTCCTTTAAACACACTACTGTTTGCAAGTAAGAATATACTACCACTTCTCTTTCCAAATTGTTATACTGTATTCCTCATAATGACACATTACAACTAAACCACTGCTTTCTCTAATAGCTCTTTCACATGTTGTCTCTACTCCACACTTCCTGCAAAAACCATCCAATAAGAAACTATTGACATTGGTCATGCTTTAGACACAATGCAACAGTGAACCTCACCCCTTACAAGTGATAATCCTAGTATCTACTTTGGAGCATAAAAAAAAACTTCTCCACAACTGAAAACCTTTACATCTGTTATTCACTGGCCTCTGCTAGATAAATGCTCATACATGTATCACTTTGTCTTCGCTTTTCAACTTGTTCTATGCTTGATACACAACCATCTACTCACCATCTTCCAATAAGGAACATTGATTCCTATGATACCACAACCCATAAGAATGAGCTTGGAAACGACCAAGTCACCCTAGAGCTTATGCTTCAAACCTTGCAAGGGAAACAATTCACGCTAACTTTTAGTTTGAATCCTTTGATCACCACGAGACATACCACACACCCAGGAAAACTTCACTTGTTTGTAGCTGTAACAAAACCACCAATTCAACTCTAACTCCCCTCTTATAATTAACCATGACTCATTTACCATATCAGCGACACCAAATGATATCCCAACCTAAGTGAAACCAAAACCTTTAGTCCAGCCACCACCTTTATACCTTGTATCCTTGAATCTGATCATTTGCGCTAACTGTTCCAACACCAACTACAGTGAACACCATCTCGACCACTTCTGACTTTTCTTCTCCTTTACTGTGCTTTTTCTTTACTAGTTTCTGCCATTCTCACGAGATTAAACTCAATGATGCGCTTCATCTTTCAATACTTGAATTCCTATTCCTCATCCCAAGGTCAATTCTTCTTCTCATGTGAACTACTTTCTATGCAACATCCCTACTATACTTGACTTTGATGTTGCTACCAACTGAAAATATCTAATCATCTCTTTCTGATTTTTCAACCTAGCATAAAACTTTTGTGTCACCTCAATATTATCCAAATTTGTTTTCTCCATCTACTTAGGAAACATCAGCCTACCTGATTGATCCTCAAACTCTACTCCATCTTAACCTTCCACGAGATATTTGTCGCCTTTACACAAATTCGGTGTCTCTGCTTTTCTTAGCTCTTTCGGTTCTACACAACCTCACTATCCTGTAACCTAGGATCTGCCATCTGCTTCTCTTTTACCAATCCAAGAAAATCACTAGATATGGTCATATGACTATATCAAATGACATTTCTCCTCAAACCTCTTGTATTTACATACCTTTGAACCTGAACACTACCCGAAGATAAAATCAAGTTAATTTTCTCAAACGTTGTTGCACTAGCACGCGCTGATATCTTCCCCTATTCTAACCTCTAGACTCAATTCCTTTTGTAAAGCTTTTGGTATCTGATCATAAGAACTTGTCTTAAACCTCTTTAATTCCACACATTGTTGCTCAACTCCAACATCTTTTCTTAGTCTACTAACTAAAAACATAGCTTTCCTCGCTCATCGATAAGCATCATACAACAACTTCATATCTTTGAGTTCAAGAAGTTGTTTTAGAGATCCCTTTCAACCTTCATAAAGGTGAGTAGGTCAAGTTGACCTTGAATTTGCATCCCTTTATCACTATAGACATTAAACACAAACCAACGAGGTGCAACCAAGACCAACCATAACACAGAAAACAAAACTCTAACATTTACTGATAGCCAAAACCTTTGGTCTATCACTCTTATATCCCCAAACCATTACAATTAAGAATGGAAAACTACCTCTGATCTAGTCATGAGTGTGCACCCTCACTACTTTATCAAGATTTTTCTGTTCTTAATACTTCTAGTTTCATAAACGAATTCCACTAAACCCGACCTAGAAGACATGACGAACTCACAACCCTCAGGTCATCGTAAGGACGAACTGCTCTGATATCAAAATGTAACAACCCAATTTTAGCAGCTTAAAACTAATAAAATACGATATTCCACCTTAGTGTTCAAAACAAATAAACAAATGTATAAAGTATATTAATACAGTCTTACAAATGATTAGACTATATAAATATATCAATTATACATACCAAACATTTCTAACCCTAAACACAAGCTAACCACTTACAACAACTTCTCATTGAGACTTCCTTCTGACCTAAAAGATGGTTCCTCAACCTATAGAGGTGCCTCTGAAAAAATACCATATACTCATCATTCATAATAATTACAAAGCTTCTATGATAACTAAAATACCACCCAATTTAACTTAAAATTACAAGTTTCAGGTTTTGACTCACTCGCCCAGCTAGTCACACTCGCCCAGCCACTTGCTCACGCTCGCCCAGCTAATACCACTCGCCCAGCCACTGGGCCAGGTCTGGAAGTTTCTGACTTGGAAATTCGCCCAGCGAATAGCACTACCCTAGCCACTGACCCATGCTAGCCTAGCTAGTAGCACTCGCCCAACAAGTATGCGAATTTGCATAATTCTACAGATCAGTGTTTTGCATAATTCGGTAGATCAACTTATTTGTCCAGCGAGTAAGCTCACCCAGCGAGTAAGCAAATCTGCATAATTCTACAGGAACTTATTTAAACAAAATTATACCTATTAAACCAATCCATACAACTCCAAAACCTCCACCAATGACCATTCGAGTATCAAACATTAATTCTATCAAAATATTCACACCAATTGCATCCAATTGCACCCACAACATACGATTATTCCCAAACAACAGATAAAACCTAAGTATTTATCGTTTTCAAACATCACAACCCAATTTACATATCAAACACATATGTTAGTTATAGAATAATCATATAATAACATTCCTCAAAGGTTTATGAGACATAATAGACATTAGCTTCCTTTACCTGGTATCCTGCTCAAACAACTCTATAAATGTCAAACGTCCCTAACATCACAGAATGCTCTATCTACATATAGAAACATCACAAGAATGATCAAGACATACCATTATGATCATTGATCAACAAAGACTCATATTGATAAATAAAATGACGCATGCAAGCGGAAGAGGACTTACATGCAATAGAAAATAGAAAAAACCAAAAAGATAGTGAAAACTTAACTTACGGGAACAAAGAATCTGATCAGTCCAAATAGAAGAGCTCACTGAGAGGATCAATCCTACGATCTTGATTCTTCAATCAGACGACCAGAAAGACATAACTTTTATAGAGAAGTTAGAGAGCTCTAGAAAAGTGGTTTCTAGACACATGATGTGTTTTAAAATAATTAAACTCATTTATAACAATTCTATTTATACTAAAACCTTTTAATATTAAAATAATTGAGTCTCACTATTTTTAAACCACAAACTATTTTTTATATTTTTTTATAAATTTAATTAAATTTATTTTAATAATTTTTATTTTTTATAATAAGAAAATAAAAATAGGCAACACATATGTGCTTCACAAATATATTATTTAATGTCTACTTAAGTTTTGAAATAATTTTAAATTGTTTTCATTATCTCAAATTTCTTTAACACAACAAAAAATTATACTTTTTAAAGGCCAAAATTATAAATTTAACCGATTAAAAATAGTTATAAATTAATTTTTTGGAAATTAAAATAACTATTTGCATATGTTAAAAACAAATAAAAATAAATAAATGTCGGTATATTTATTAGAGAAGAAAAAAAATACTAGAAGTTAGTATAACAACCCAAAAATAGAGTTCACCCAATAATTTAGAACGTCAAGCAAACCTAACCAAAATATAATTTGTTTATACAACTTGGGACCATAATATGAAGACATTACTGCACAATACACATTCTTCAAATAGACTAAACATTAGAGATTTCCAAAAGAACTATCCATTATGATATATTCTCGCTCTCACTTGCAGGCTCTTATGCTCAGACCATTATAGTGATCATTTCAAAAGAGAACACAAACAAACACACCAACAAGAGAAAAACGGTAAGGTAATTATAATTTCAAACATACATGTATTATAACATCTATAATCTTAAAGCCATTACCACTTAAAACCAACACAATAATTTCTCTATAGAAAAACTAATATTTTAGAATCAATATCTGAATTTATGGATTGGCTTGGATACTAGAAGCCTCACACCTATCATGAAATAGTGAATCAAAATACTAAGATCGACCATACCAAATTACACAATCTCAACCCTTGCATGACTAAGGGAAGTTAACTTATAACTTCACTAGAAAAAGGTTCCAACCCCAGATCTCGCCATAAGAACCTCCTTCAACTCTCACCACAAAGACTACAATGCTTTATATGATTTTATAAGTCTAGTAGATTATATAATGACTTTTGACTAACATGTATCCCTAGTCAATGCATAACATTAACTAATAAAGGATTTACACTTCTTCCTTAGAAACATAAGCCTCACACAACAATACAATTAAAATTTACACCTTTCCATTCCATTGATTCACTTTCATAGTCATAACCCCATAAATTTTATATAGAGCATAATTCCCCAGCAAGTTCCTCACAATCCAAACCAAAATTCACTCATATAAGCAAACAATTTGGCTCAACGAGCTCGCTTAGGGAGTTCCTGTAAGACCCGAGAGATTTAAATAATTATTTAATAAATGCAGGTAGTAAAAGCCATTAAGGCATGAAATACGAAATGTTATGTCGTGGAAAAGTACTAGCTCAAGTGGTTGAGAGTACTTTGATTGTGTGAGAGGGTTTGGGTTCAAGTCCTATGTATGCCAATTGTGTGTTATTTAATTAGTATTATTTTAATATATGTAGATCATGTTGTGAGATATTATAATAAATGAATCATGTTAGTTAGCATAAAATATGAATTTGGTTGAATGGTTGAGCATTGAAGGGTTAAAGGAAACCCTAGCGGCATCAATAAACATTGTTGGATAGGCAGAGAAGTCGTTTTGGGACTTTAAACCACCATTAAAACACTATTAAAAAGCAAATTGGGGGAGAAAAGAAAGGTTTCTGCAATGGTCATTGTTGGATAGGCCGAATTAAGAGAAGCCAAGGAAGGTTATTGGGGAAGCAAGGGAGAACCAAGGGATACTCAAAGCTTTAAGCAAAGGAAACCAGGTTAAGGGAGTTCTACCATGTGGTTTAATATGAATTATATGATTTCGTAATATGCTTGATGATCTTGATGCAATGTCTGTTATTTTCGCCTTAGTTTTCTTTGTATTTCGAGAAATAACCATAAACTGCTTGGCGGCGTCGAATGAACCGCCAGGCGACACATGTCACAGAACCCATTTATGGGTTTTTCTCTATGAACCACCTAGCGGCGTGGTGTGTACCGCCAAGCGATGCAAACTGGTTTGTCCAGTTGTTCTCGTCTTGTTTGTGTTATGAGAAATTCTACTGCCTGAATTAGGTCCTTGTATATAGATATCAAATTGGTTATGTGCTCATGTGTTTATGGGACTGAGATTGGATGTATGCGTGATGAGTTATGAATTAGTGAATGAAATTAGGGATTTAGGTTTCATGTTTGGGGTTGGCAATAGTTAAGCTTGATTTATGAATATCATTAATGCACTATTTGAGGAAAGTGATATTAATTTGAATAAAACATGACCTCTGTCACATGCGTGTAAGCGAAATTGTGTTAGTGTGAAAATGGGTACTGGAGTTGGGGTGATTGGGAACCAGAGCTGAATTGAAATAAATCTGGGTAATAAAACCATGTTGCCAAGCACCGCCTGGCGGCGTCTGGGTTGTCGCCAGGCGACACCACAATTCTGCTACTCATTTTGAGTTATGTTAGGATTTTGTGTTTTGGGTGTCATGCTGGATAAATTAGTATGTATGTAATTGGAACCTGTAATTAGGACATTGTGATGTGACTAAATGACTACGGGTGGGTAGCTTTGGTAAAAGGATGAATGTGAAGTAGAATGTACCATCATAGTTAAGGAGAGATATGCTATTAAATTGGGAAATATGCTAAGTGGAGTGGGTAAAAGTGAAAATTAGTTTTTATAAATATGCATGTATGATTGGGATTAGTGTGTGGAGGCGGCAAGAATGTATGATTCATTGTTTGTGTTGCTTTCTAGCATATGTGCAATTCTAACAACATTTGTGGTATGATTGAATGAGTGCATTGAGAATCAGTCGTGCAAAAATGATTTGGATGATTATTAGTGTGTTATGATTTACATGCTGAGTACTTGGGTATTTTAGAATATGTTCAATGTGCCAAAAACCAGTAGTATTACGCTACTGGAATGGCACTTGGCGGTGCGGGGCGAGCCGCCAGGCGATAGAGTCATAAAACAGTGGCAGTGGCCACTGACTACGGGAGGCGCCTGGCGGCAAGGTTGGGGCCGCCTGGTGATGACGGAGCAACGAAGCTTCTATTTGGCGCTTGGCGCTTGGCGGTGGGAGCTGCCCGCTAGGCGGACTGGAACCAATTTCGCCTGGCGGCGTTTAAGCTGCGCTAGGTGAATTAACTGCTTTGAAATTTGGTTGTTGTTATGATTAGTGGACGTGAAGGACTAAGTTCACATACCTTCATGTTTGGGTTTGATGGACTAAGTCCAATAGGGGTCTGGGATGTGCTTGGTGGTGGGACACATGATGGGCATGGAACTGTTTAGTTCCCATCGGTTGCTAATGGGCGAGGAGTCCTTAGTATAGTGATTACATGCGTCGGACGCACGATGGGAAAGGAACTGTTACGTGTTCGTTAGTTGCTATTGGGCGAGGAGTCCATAGTATGGTGATTGTGTGCGTGCCTAGGTCTGAGCGAGGAAGGCTTGGATGTTTTACTACAGGCGAGGAGTTTGTGGGGCAAGACTATGAGCGGGATAGGCTCGTAGAGTTGGACCACGAAAGGGATTGTTTCGTGGGAGCATAGTAAAGTCCCAAGACCTAGATTCATGGATATGACTCATGAAGGACTATGAGATCAGGGATGGGTAATTTTAAAGAATAAAATGATTATGTAAGATTTATTTTCTTTGGGATGGGTGTCATATTTATTTTATATATATGTGCATAGCTCACCCTATCTGTTTGTGTGTGGCGATGATCGGATAACTTGTTATCCGGGAGCAGATGATTTAATAGGTGAGCCAGGAGATGCTTGAGTTTAGAGAGCGGGATTACATGGGGACTTTGAAGACTTTTAATATTTTGATATTTTCATGTTTTCAAACAGTTGTTATTTTAGTTATTTTATGGTTTGTAATAAATGTTAACCGCAAATATTTGTAAAGTATACGATTCCATGATTTTAATTTTCCCGTGGTTTTGGGAAAGTACGGTTATAAATGAGGTTTGACAGTTAATATTTTTTTTAATTTATATTATTTATTCTACTATATTTATTTAAAAGTATATTCCTTAGGGATGTTACAATTCCTTGGGGAGGACACTTGCTTAGTGAGTAAATGTAATATCCTAGCCGAAAATTACTTATTAAAAAAAAATTAAGATAATATGTGAATAACCTCATTTATTAATACATGATTTTCCCAAAAACGCGGGGAAATGTAAAATCCAATGTCAATGCGCCAATAATAACTAAAAACCACAACGTTCAATTAATACAAATATAATCTTTTCTCAAAACCATTACAAAATAGTTCATGGATAAAACTAATAAATCTCCCATCATTGATCCCCACTCCGACGCTATGTGTCCACATGCTCACCTGCATCACCTTTTGCTCCCATGTAACGAATTACATGATCATCGCCAAACACACAAAGATATGGTGAGCTCAAATAAAATGAACAAATGCAATATAACATAAACAAAGCATCTTAAAATTATAATTCCTGTTAGGATTTCCTATTCTGCAGTTTCTCGACTTTCAATCCTTATGATATCCGTCCCTTGATTCTACACCCTTTAGTGAGTTCACTGATCGATCCTTGCCGCACGAGTGTCTACTCGCCCCTCTGACTACAGGCCACCACCTAATAGTCCACACGCGGGAATAAATTTGCCACGACCTCACATCACGACACCAATTGAAGTTCCCTGTAACATCCCTACTGGAAATTACTTATTTGAAATAAAGAAATAAGAAAAGAACATCAAACGTCAGATCTTTTATTATTCCTAAACGGGAGAAATTCAAAATATATTTAAACACGCCAAAATCATTTAATAATAGTAAATAAGATTATTACAATTTTTCCAAAACCCAATAAAATAACAGTAACATAATAATTTCCTAGCTCCAACCCAAGCTAGCCCCTCTCTCCGTCTCAAGTGTTAGCAGCATCACCTACATCATCAACTACTCTCGTGTAAAGAATTACACGATCATCGCCAAGCACAAACAAAAAAGAGTGAGCTCAGTAATAAAAGAAAACACATCAATTAACAATATAATTACATCCAATTATATTATTAAAATTAGACCTTGGCCAAGTCCTTAATGCCCCCAAGGCTTTTCAGCCTTCAATTCAAATAACCAAGTTAGCTATGAACTCAGGATTTATGATGCTCACACAAACCTGCCCGCTCGTAGTTTTGCCTCTACGAACCTCCCCGCTCGTAGTCCTACTCTACAGACCTATCCGCCCGTAGTCCAACACAGGTGATCCATAAACTACGTACCTCCTCGCATGCAGCATCTCTCAAATGTGAGCACAGAATATACGAACCTACCTCGCTCGTATCCTCACATGAGAGTAACTGAGTATGAACCTCCTAATTCATACCATCACATGTTAACCACCATCCATGAACCTACCCGCTCATGGCATAGCATTCTTGATCCACGTCCGCATCAATGCGAACAATCAATGCACACAAAATGCATTATAATCGCTTGGGCTAGAAGCCTTAGCTTAAGCGACCAGGCCTGTCTCACTTAAGAAAAGCTTTCTTGCCTGAGCGAGCGTGCTCCAGTGGCTCACTGCGAAGTCTCGCTTAGGCGAGCTCTTCTCGCTTGGGCGAGATCGCCCTTCGCCTAAAACCAAAACTCTTGCCTAGGCGACGAGTTAAACAAAAACACAAGGTTAAGCACGAGTTCTCGCTTAAGCGAGAACCTCTCGCCTGAGCGAGATGCTCAAACCAAAACCTCACAACCCTCGATTTCTCGCTTAGGCGAGATGCACTCACCTGAGCGAGATAACTTGTTGCCCAAAACTTGGGCACTCCACTTGAGCGAGTGGCTCGATTAGAATCAGAGTCAAGACTTTGCTACTTTCGCCTAGGTGAGCCTGGCTCGCTTGGGCGAGATTAGCAGATGTTTCCCCCTGTTTACGCACGCACAACACATAAACAATGCCAAAATCCCACTTTCAATCTTACCAAGCAATCCCTCACGGTGCATAAACAATATGAACGTAATTTGGACACCAAAATGACCACCAAAATTCGACGTTGAACCAAAATCCACAACCAGTACAGAAACCCAATATTTGCATACAATCCCTTAAACGATTACTCATAAAACATTAGAACAATCAAACCCCCAAATTCACATCACATTGAGCATGAAAATTTCATGGCAAAGGTACATTTATGCATGCAGAATACAAAATACACAAAATTATTAACAATCATGCAAATACATACTAACCTGGAAATCCTTGCTCCAATTGATCTTCTAACCTTGGCTTTGTGATACCCAAGAACCCTCCTTTGCTCTCCCAAAACAAAATACAGCTTTTCTCTCAATCCCAAACTCACCTTTCCCTTTTGAATTTCGTCCTCCTCTCAACACTCTAGGCTTTTCAGTCTCCAAACCCTTCCACTGGCCTTATTTTGCCCTTTTTATATGTCCTTAATTATGGTAAAATGGCAAAACGAAAATAATTAAAATTATCCTTGACACGTGGTAATTTTTTTGATTTTTAAATAAAAAATAAAAAATAAAAAATAAATAAAAATAGAGTAGTACCGCAGCTCCTAGGGCGGTTTAGTGAGCTGGAGAAATAAGGAACAAAAGGAAACGAAGTTATCATGAGGGACCTTGGCTAGAACAAAGACAACAGTGCTAGAAAAAGGAACGTATTGGATTAGGGATAACTTACGTGGAAAGGAGTGAGTTCGAACGAGCTTGACGGAGGCCAAAGACCAAACCCTAGTAGAGGTTTGCTATAACTCTAAGAGAGAAGAAAGAAGCATTTTTCTAAAACGTGAGTGAAATGAGATGATTAAGGCAGTTTAGGGTCTTGGACACCCTATGGACCAGCCCCTAGACCCAACATATTTAAGGCCAACCCTTAAATATTAGGGCAGAAATAATTGGGCCTTACAACTTCCACTGCCTTCAAAGTTAATAACTTATTAGAATAAAATATAATTAAATATTAACTTACAGAGATAGAGCTTTTTAAAGTATTGAAAATATTTAACCATTTGAAATTTCCATTTATAAAGACGTTTTATATCTTTTGAAATAATAACAAAAAGATAATAAATTTTGGTACATTATACTTTGATCATGATTGATATTCACATTAACTCCAAATAATACAATAATCTATATTTGATACTCATATTTAATATTTTTTATGGAAAAGATTGAAAAAGATTGCAGAATGATGGGAAGTTATTCTAGAAATAAATACTACAAGTGTATATATAAGCAATGGTATGGTAGAAATGGTAAATGAAATCAAAATAACATTGAAAAGAAAAGAGGCATTGACATAGAGATTGAAGAGAAGATGGGAGAGAAAAAAGTTTTTGGTGTTTTGATGTTTGTTATGGTGTATGGTTTGGCAGTAACAAGATTGAGTTATGGTCAAATTCCTGCAACATGCAATGGGGATGAAAAGCTATTGAGCTATTGTGGATTGTATTTGATAAATAATGTAGCTAATCCATCTTCTGATTGCTGCAATGGAGCATCAGATGCATTCAAAAGAGCCATGGCTGTTCCTAATGGACAAGGTATAAGAGATATTTGTAACTGTCTTAGGGTTGCAGGATCAAATCTCCACTTTCATCCAGATAAACTTGTAAGCCTTCCTATTGCATGTCACATTCAACTTTCATTTAGTATGGAGTTATGTGTATCTGGTCCCTGATGCATTCAAAAGAGCCATGGCTATTCCTAATGGACAAGGTATAAGAGATATTTGTAACTGTCTTAGGGTTGCAGGATCAAATCTCCACTTTCATCCAGATAAACTTGTAAGCCTTCCTACTGCATGTCACATTCAACTTTCATTTAGTATGGAGTTATGTGTATCTGGTTCCTGATTTATATCCTTATTGTAACTAACATTTACTTCACTCATAATAAAACATACTTTAAATATTACACTTAAATATCTTTACAATTTCCATACTTTTACCTTTGGTTTATATTTTATTTTCCCATTTTGTTGCATCTAATTTTATTAATTTTCTTTTTTTTTGAATTTTTTTTAAAAATAAAAAATTTGCCACATGTCAAGCTGTCGTCGTGCCACGTGGCAGTGATAGAGTGATGTGGCAGTGACAATGACACGTATCAATATTATGCCAGGTGTCATTTCCTCAGTCTCTATTTAGTCCCTGTATTCTAATTTTTGTCTCAATTTAGTCCATATTTTTGTAAAAGTAGTGCAATTTCGTCCCTGTCCAAAGTGAAACAAAAATTAATTTTTATATAAATGTAATACAAATATTTTTCTTAAATTTGATATTTTTATTCAAATAGATATTTTTATTATGTATTTTTAACATAGCTAAGTTTATTTAAATTTGTGTTTCACATTCAACTTTACTTAAAATTATTTTCAAATTTTGAATTTATATGCTTTTTATTGTTACATGAACTAGATAATTTATGAATTTTTTTTCTATTAACAACTTTAAAACAATTTTAAATAAAGTTCAACGTAAAATATTAATTAAATGAACTTAATTTGGTTAAAAATATTTACTTGAAATATCAATTTAGATAGAAATATTTGTGTACATTTATATAGAAATTAAATTTGATTTCAATTTGGAGAGGGACAAAATTGCTAATTTTACAAAAATTGGGACTAAATTGAAACAAAAATTAAAGTAAAGGGACCAAATTGAGAAATTGGAAATAACATAAGTGACACGTGTCATTCTCACTGCCATAACACTTTGTCACTGCCACGTGGCATGATGATAAGTTGACACGTGGCAATTTTTTTTTGATTTTTAAATAAAAAATAAATAAAAATAAAAATAAAAAAAGTCAAAAAAATCTAAGAACTGAAACGTGACACTCCCTCTAACGGCGTCTAGCCAGACTTAACAGAAATGGCACATTTGAGACTTTTTAACAAAAAAAGGGACCAAGTTGAGACTTTTAAAAGTATGGGTACCAAATTAAAATTTTAACTCCAAAATGGAGACAAGAGCATAACTAAACCTTTTTTAAAATGATTTTAGCAAACTCTTTGCATTTTTTTTAAAAGAATTTGATAGTTTTATTAAACCTATGACTATGCATTCTTAGTTTTAGCTTATTTTTTTGTTGTCTTTGTAAATATATATTATATTAAAAGAAAGACATATGAGCAAATAAATAAAAATATTTTTAAGTGTATAATTAAGTTTTGAATATAATTAACTTAAACAATTACTTATAAATTTAGAAAATAATTATAAATCATATAAAAAAATAAAAATGGTATAGAAAAAAATATAAGAATAAATTGATTAGTTAGAGACATGTGACAATAAAATGGTTTAAAGAGTAAATTAAAATGATTAAATGACTAGAAAACCAACGTATGAAACATCTGTAAGCAAAATTATGGGTAAGAAGATAAAATTACTAATATATTCTTTTTTATATTATAATGGATAATAGATAATATATATAATAGATTTTAAATTTGTGTTTATGCAAAAATTGGTTTTTGTTTTTGTGATTTTTAATATTACTACATGTATATTGAATTAAAAAAATTTCGAGGTTGAGGGAAACAATAATAATATTTTAAGTTTCTAATTACATTTTTAATAAAATCAATGCAAATTGATTTAAAAAGGTCGAGGAATATCTCCCATAGATTCAATACAAGAAAAATTTGAAGAGTCTTGAATTCAAATGACCTATGACAAAATCAAGGTCTAAAAACTTCAAAGATCAAATCTTCTCAATATTTTTCTTGTTCCATCAAGTTTGGAACTCAAAAGAAATGAAGATACATATAATAATATTTTATATTTCATTAAATTTATTAAGCAATTTCATAATATATATATATATATATATATATATATATATATATATTGTTTTTAATTTTTTCTTGCTAACGTTATTTTCATTAACTCTCTTTTTTTAATGGTTAAAGATATAAATAAAATATGCTGTCGAAATAAAATATATATAAAATATATAATAGAGATAATAATTAATGTTTCACTAAAATTTAAAGATGACATTTAAAATAGAATATTCTTTTTCTTTGTAAATAATGGACAAAATGGGACACTGAACTACATTATAAGAAACTTTTTCAAAAGAAATTAATATCGAATTAACTGCGTTAAGATCAAAGAAAGAAACTTCACAACAAAACAAACGTGTGATATGCATAACCTTTTACAATTATATGAAATCAAAAAACATAAATCCAACTAAAAAGGCCTAATTGATCAATTCATTGACCAAAACCTATAAAGAGTCATTTTAAACTTCCACATTTAAAGGAGACGCCTACCGCTAAAGTATGCAATCAATTAACTATAATGCAGTTAAAAATGAGAATAAAACACAAGAGCAATAGAAAAAATATAATTTGAATAACATAAATGATAGAGTTAAGATACATTATGTCTAACCCTCTTGAATAAAGGAGTTAGTTACTTCTATACATTGTCAACACTAGAAAAGAATAATGATGAATGTCTCTAGCTTCCCAAATGAGTCCTTGTCTCTCCTTTTAGATAATGTTTCCCCTCTAAAAAAAATCAAATTGTCTCTCCTTTTAGATCATGTTTTCCCTCTAAAAAAATAAAATTAATTATGTAAAACTTTCTATTTATAAATTTTCCAAAATGTACGGCCTGTTGGGTTGAACCTGAATTTTGTACTTGAAGTAATGAACTATGTTGATAAGTGATTTTGCTAATTTATTCTTTAATCTTTCGTGATTTTCACTTATCTGCAAAATTTTAACCCAAATACTTATCTTTTAAAATTATTAAATAAAAACCTTAGTTATTTAAAAAGATAACAATCAAAATACGAATCAAAGATAAATTACTTTTCTTTTCTAAATTTATCTGTAAATTCTTAAAAATCTTTTATGATTATCATGTATATATACTGAATTTTTAAAGAGATTTTTATGATTATTTTAAAAAAAATCACTCTAAAAGCGTATGGTAATTTTTTGTATGTATTATCATGTTTTGTTTAGTTTGAGTTTTGAGCTGATCAAATTTCAATATGATTTGATTTGAAATCCTTATTTATTGAAAAACTTATAAAAGTCGATAATTTATTTTTTCTAAGAAACAATAAATACAGACGGACATAGTTCTTATTTTATTACATGATAGAAAAATGAGTACAAAAACCGATAAAAGAGAAGAAAAAGTTCCTCTTCTTATGAATTATCATGTAGTAATAACTAAAAAAATCACTTCCTCCACTCTCAAAGTTAATAACTTAATAGAATAAAAATATAATTAAATATTATCGATAACTTACAAAGATAGTTTTAGGAGATGTTATTTTTGATAGCATATAATGTTGTCCAATTGATCATGATTGATATTCACATTAACTCCAAATAATAGTCTATATTATATTTGATATTGATATTTAATACTTTTTATGGAAAAGATTGAAAAAGATTGCAGAAGGATGGGAAGTTATTATAGAAATAAATACTACAAGTGTATATATAAGCAATGGTATGGTAGAAATGATAAATGAAATTAGAATAAGAGTGAAAAGAAAAGTGGCATTGACATAGAGATTTGAAGAGAAGATGGGAGAAAAAAAAGTTTTTGGTGTTTTGATGTTTGTTATGGTGTATGGTTTGGCAGTAACAAGATTGAGTTATGGTCAAATTCCTGCAACATGCAATGGGGATGAAAAGCTATTGAGCTATTGTGGATTGTATTTGATAAATAATGTAGCTAATCCATCTTCTGATTGCTGCAATGGAGCATCAGATGCATTCAAAAGAGCCATGGCTGTTCCTAATGGACAAGGTATAAGAGATATTTGTAACTGTCTTAGAGTTGCAGGATCAAATCTCCACTTTCATCCAGATAAACTTGTAAGCCTTCCTACTGCATGTCACATTCAACTTTCATTTAGTATGGACTTATGTGTATCTGGTCCTGATTTATATCCTTATTGTAATTAACATTTCCTTCACTCATAATAAAACATACTTTAAATATTACACTTAAATATCTTTTCAATTTCCACATTTTTTACCTTTGGTTTATTTTTTATTTTCCCATTTTGTTGCATCTAAAAATCGTTTATTCTTAACCGTTTATGTATTCATTTACTACTTGTTAATTTAGGGTTCAACAAAATTTTTAAACAATATATTGTATCTACATAAAATATATATTGAGGAAAGTTACAAAACTATAATAGAAATATTAATTAATGTTTCGCTAATATTTTAAGATGAAATTTAAAATAAAATAAAAACAAGAAATCAAGGGAATAACGTCGGTCAAAAGTCGATGCCAAGAGGTCAAAGCGACTAGAATTCATATATATCGGAGTGTTGACAAGACAGCTCATGAGAAAATCATGGAGGTTAGTTTTAGGGGATGTTACTTTTGATTGCATGTGGCGCCGTCCAACTGATGTAGACGAGGAAAAGAATAAAATATTTGAATAGATAGTGTGGTATAGTTAACGATAATTGAATAAATAATTTAAAATATAACGCTAGTGTGGGCTATGCGATTCAACAATATTAAATCTTGTGTAAGACGAACTACGCTAATAGAAAATAATATTTTTAAATATTCCATTACAAGAATACATTCATTTAGCAAGAAAAGAAAAAAGTAGCATAGGCCAAAAATTGGAAGCAAATAGTGTTAACTTTTTCAAATCAACACAAAGATAGCAACCACTTTTTCAAGAAATAAAAGTTCAATCCATTAGCGAGGGTCTCTCTCTACATATTTTAAAAATTAATTTTCTCTTAGTTAGGGCTTAGCCACTTCTTTATATGCATTTTTATGATTAGTTTTTGGCTTTGTGAAAGTATAACCTTCTCTATCTATTTTTATCCCTCTTAAAATTATTTTATGAATTAATTTTAGTTTAGCAAGGGTCTAACCCTCTCTATATATTATTCTTTAAAATGATATTCTACCTTAGCAAACTTTTTATAGTTTTTTTTTTAAATTAAACACTTTGAAGCATATATAACAATTTTAAAAAATAAAATTTCATCCATTAGCAATGGTCTGACCCTCTATAATTTTTTTAAAATGAACTTTTGTTTAGCAGGACTTATCCTTCTCTCTATATTATTTATTAAAATTAGTTTTAGCTTAACAAGAGTCTAGCCGTCTCTATTTATTATATGTTAGAAATTATTCTTGAAAACTTTGACCTCACTTTACATTACTTTTTAAAATAAGCTTAGAGAGGGCCTAACACTCTCTATCTATTATTTTTTAAAATGATTTTAGCAAACTCTTTGTATTTGTTTAAAAGAATTTGATAGTTTTATTAAACCTATGAATATGCATTGTTAGTTTTAGCTTATTTTTTGCGGTTGTCTTTGTAAATATATAGGGTTAAGTATGTTTTTAGTCCCTGAACTTTGACCCAAAATTGGAATTCGTCCTTGTCCGAAACTTTAATATATTTTGGTCCCTAAACTTTAAAAATGAATGAATATAGTCCTTTTCTCTCAATTACGTCAAACAGTGTAAAAAAACTCCAATACTAATATGAAAAGTGTTTGACACGTCAAAAAAAGTTAACATAATTGGGTTAAAAGGACTATATTCATTCATTTCTAAAGTGTAGGGACCAAAACATATTGAAGTTTCAGACATGGATGAATTCCAATTTTGAGTCAAAGTTTGGGGACTAAAAACATACTTAACCAAAATATATATTATATTGAAAGAAAGACATATGAGCAAATAAATAAAAGTATTTTTAAGTGTATAATTAAGTTTTGAATATAATTAACTTGAACAATTACTTATAAATTTAGAAAATAATTATAAATCATAAAAAAATAAAAATGGTGTAGAATAAAAATAAAAGAATAAATTGATTAGTCAAAGACATGTTACAATAAAATGAGTAAAAGAGTAAATTAACATGATTAAATGACTAGAAAATCAACGTATGAAACTTTCAGCAAAATAAATATGGACAAAAAGATAAAATTACTAATATATTCTTTTTTACATTATAATGGATAATAGATAATATGTAATAGATTTTAAATTTGTGTTTATGCAAAAATTGGTTTTTGATTTTGTGGTTTTTAATATTACTAGATGTATATTGAATTAAAATAATTTTGAGGTTGAGGGAAAAATTAATAATATTTTTAAATTTATAATTAAATTTTTAATAAAATCGATGCAAATTAATTTAAAAAATTAATGATAGAAGACTATCTCCTACATTCAATATATTATAAAAACTTCTTCAAAAGAAATTAATATTGAATTAACTGCATTAAAATCTAAAAAAAAACTTCGCAACAACCGTATGATATGCATAACAAGCCTTTTATAATTATATGAAATCAAAAACACAAATCCAAATAAAGGCCTAATTGATCAATTCATTGACCAAAACCTATAAAGTCATTTTAAACTTCCATCATTTAAAGGAGACGCCTACCGTTAAAGTTCATGCAGCAACGGAAAATATAGTTTAAATTATGAAACTTAATACATGGTAAGACAAT
>Ga0214544_1005565_pt1 | contig 24257 bp, 20 predicted proteins | sample CNSS3metaG_FD_160074 | JGI IMG/M metagenome (GOLD analysis project Ga0214544, IMG submission 160074) | Root nodule microbial communities from cowpea collected in UCLA plant growth center, Los Angeles, California, USA - CNSS3 | ecosystem: Host-associated > Plants > Roots > Nodule | place: USA... | reverse complement strand
ATTTGAATTTATATATTTTTATCAGAAATATTAAAGTATTTATTACAAAAATTAACTTTTTGTATATATTTTTCATTTTAAATGTTAAATTTAATTTTTGTTATCACATTCTTTTTCTTTTATTGTCTGTTATGATTTCAAATTTAAATCCAAAATTTATTAATATTATTATATGTATTATGATTAATTTTTCACAACTTAAAAACGATATTTTTTTCAATGAATTAATTTTGAAATTTATTCTAAAAACACGTGGAAGGAATATATTACCTAATATTATCTATTGCTTGATGTTTAAAAAAATTAACTATAAGAAAAGTTCAGTTTCGAAGGACATTAAATAAAAAATAATAATTTCCAATATAAATTCAATGTAATATAATATTATATAAAATTATAAAATGATAATATTACATTAATCTTACATAAATATAAATTTATTCTTAAATTAATTCGAAACAATTTTTTTTTCTTCTTTTGATTATTCATGTTATACGTATGAAGAATGGTTTGTGTTGTTTGGGGTGATGCATCTTCTGCTTGGAAAAATAAACTTTTATTTTGGTTCAAATTTAAAATATCCAATTTTAACTCAATTTTTTTGCTTAAAACTATCGTTATAAACTTACAATTGAAGTTGGATGGTTCTAAACGGGAAAAAAAAAACACTAAAACAGCTTTTCCATGGAAAACCTTAAAGTATGAATTTCATTTGCAACATTTTAAAAGTAAAGAGCAAAATAAAATTATGAATTTCAATTGTTATTGTAATCCTCATTTAAGACATCTAGTCAACTCTTTTAATATTGGCTCAGAAGTGTTTTTGTTCACCTCTTACCATTTATTACTCCATTACTTTCAAACTCATCCAATCTACAGAATCCTCTTCTGGATAGAACTAACAAACTATTAAGATTACTTGTATTCAATACCTTCATCACACCACTTAAGTTTAATTATGATGTACTATCTATTTATTTTTCTTTTAAATACGTCCTTTCAAAAGTTAATATTTGTTAATCACCGCAAATATGTTTTCTTTTGTCACCGCGATTTATTTCTAAACTTTCGAAGACCAAGATCAATGATTTATTTTTGTTGCAAAAAAGGTTATTAACAACAAAATATATTATTTCAATTTTTTAAATTAACTAATAATAATTTTTCTGATTTTAATTTTTACTCATTCCTGTTAAAAATATTTGTATAATTTATTATAATATCCAATTAATTTAATTTCTTTATCACACTAATTATTATTAAGAGATGTTCACTCTTTTACCTTTATTCTCCACCTTTTTTTTTATTAGATTCAAAACTTTTCTTTCTCTTTTATTTTAATTATTTTATCTTTCACAGTTCTACCCCATATAAAGAAACCATAAATAATATACAATCAAATTATAGTTAAACATATCTTCTCTTTGGGCATAGATAGAATGATAAATATAATAATTTTTTAAAAAGGTAATCAGAGTTTTGAAACCGTTTAAAATTGTGTGTACATATACATCCTTAGATCTTAGACAGGAGGAAATGCAAAAGAAAAAGTACAAATCAAAAGCAGAGAATTTTCTTTTCCTGCGATTGCTTTTCTCAGATCGGAACAAAACCAATGGCTTGTTAAAGTATTTTGTTTTCCAGATATGATGTATCCTTAATTAATTTAATGTACACCGTACAGTTTTCTCTGCCTGTAATTTTCTCCATTTGAAAATTTTCCAGAGAAGCATTAAAACATCATGTAATAAGATGAAATGTACAAACATCATGCTTGTTGGTCTGAATATTAATTGAAACAATTTTATTAATGTATCTCATATTCATAATACATGTAATTAAAACAAGTAGAGAGGTTCATAAAAGTAAATGGAATTCATATTAGTATATGGAATTGACAACTTGAATTACAGCACTAGGTAATAAGAACTAAGCCGCTAACTTGTTCAATCAAGAACTGAATCTCATGCTTTCAAACAATCTATCATGTATTGATTAAGAATAATCTTTATATATCATGGTGAGATCATATTTTTAGTAAAAAAATATATATCTTATTAATAACTAATTTTAGTGACAAAATTTGTTAATTATTATAATAATCAATCTAAATATAAATTTACAAAATAAAAAATTCTTGATTAAAATAATTATTATTATAAATAAATAAATTAGATATTAATTTAAAAAAAATTGGTAACAAAATTTTTGTAATTAATATTTAATGTTTAATTTTTTTAAAATAGCAAAATTTAGAAATTAATTATATTTTTTTATCGACAGGAATAACTATTTTAGTAAACTAATAATTTTTTTATTATTGATATAAAAACAACTTATATTTTTTATTTGAGAGAAAAATAGTAATAAAGAAGTGTTTTTCTTTTTCAAATAAAAGATTTATTATTTTTTTAATTTCTCTTCTAAACCAAAGTTACCCGATGCTTAGTTTTAACATAATAACACAAATTGATAAATATAATTAATTTAGTTATTTTTTAAAATTCTACTAATATACTAAATTAATTATCATTATTAATAAATTTAAAAACAAATTACCATTTATTAATAAAATACATATAATGTTAATATATATATATATATATATATAATCATATAAAAATTATAAAATATGTTAAAAGTGAACAATTAATAAAAATAAATAAATATACAACTGTAACGAAATTATGAAATGTCTTATACCAATAATTTTCTTGAGAGGTGTCTCGTACTAAATATGGAATAAAGATGGAGTAAGTTTTTCTTAAACCTGACGTAGTTTTTTATTTTGTCTTCTTTTTATCAAAATTAAACAAATTTACACTTAATTTAATTTTCATCTGTAAAAACACAAAAATTTTATATATAAAAAATTTCTTGATAACATGCCTATGGTTAAGAATAGTTAATATATATAAAATCTTACAAAAATGTATAGTTAAGTGAAGTGTATAGTTAAGTGTGATATTAACTAAAATTTAACTTAATAATTATTAATGCAATTTTATTTTATTTAAAAGACAAAAATATCCACAAATGTTATATATATGTATGTTTAATATTTTATTTTATACTCATCAATAAAAATTAAAAAATAATAAAATAAATTTATTTTAGTGTAACTAAAAATTAAATATAATTAAACATAAGAAAGTATAAATTAATAAAAAAATCAAGAAAAAAAAATATTGTTAAACATCTAAAATTATAAAAAAAGAAACAATTAAAATATTAATTTGAATAGAAACTTAAAAGTTTTTAAAGTTCTTACTTTATATCGATTAAAAGAGTATTTTTATCTTTAAAAAATTTGTAATATATATTTATATTATTTTAATTAATATATTTAATTATTTCGGTTTTTAATATAAAAATAATAATATTTATGTATGTTAATGATTTTTTAACCAATATTTTAATAGATAATGATATTTTAACTCATTTTTTTTATCCACTTTTAACTCACCACTCTCATCACCCTTAAATCATCACATCACATCATTAAAAAAAATTGAAATAAATAATCTAAAGATGATAAGAGCAATGGATTAAAAGTAGATAAAAAATTGAGTTAAAATATCACCCCCCTATCACCGGTTAACATTTTCTTAAAAAAAATAAAAAATTAAAACAAAAGAAAAAAACAAGGAGAACAAAACATATTGGTAAACAGAGGAGACTTTTCATGGATGTTGAGTGCTGAGTCCAAACTATGCATGCACTGAAAGAAAAGTAGTTGCACATTAATAATGCAATTAAGTTTAATCATTTAAGAACTCTCAAATACCAGCACTTCCTCATATCACTCTCTAAACTTGGGTTAGTCACATCCTCTCACACAACATTTCTCTTTCAAATCATTTATCCCACAAAGGAAAAACTTCTAAATAAAATGAAAAATTAGCCTGAAAAATAAAATCAAATGCTAATCTTCAACCTCGAAGCTTATCCATCTACATATATTCTAACAGATATGGCTGGAAAACAAAGCTAAAAAATATCAATTATTACTCCAAGCATTACATTATGATTCTTCATCAATTATTTAAAAAAGCACTAATAAAGTAGAATAGTTTACAAATAATCATGATCTTGAACTGAACCTTCACGACTAGATGTATTAAAGAAACATATTATTTAAAAAGATTTTAATGTTTTGAATTATCAGAGTTTTCAATATTTGATATGAAAATATCGATCATTTAATTTGTGAAATTCCATATTCATTATATTTTTATTTTCCAGTTAGAATTTATTCCTTGTAGTTGTAGTTTTAGTTTTTTTCTTTTTAGTCTTTATATCCAGAATAATAGAAATTAAAATATATTAACATTTGAATTTCAAATTATGGAAGTTGGTATTTAAGGCTTAAATTGGACAATTTAAAATAACCTTAAAGAGGAAAGTGACAATGGAAGAGAAAAAGAGAAGCTGTGAAAGTGTCATAATCTCAGTCTCTTGTTCCTCTCTCTGCAGCTATATGCTATATTCTGTAGAGCCTCACGCGAATCTTCCATTCTCCATACATGGAATAATCCAATGTATTAGTGGAAGAAGTAAACCCCAATTAACCTTCTTCTTCTTCTTCTTTTTCTCTCTGATACATCATCATCACACGCAAACTCTCACCTTTCATCACCTACTCCCGAAAGTCCCCAATTTTCACTCCTCCGACATACCCATTACATCGAAACCCTTCTAGTCCCATCCATGTCGGCCACGTGCGGGGTGGTGGAGTGTGTCTTCGTGCTGGGCTGCGCTAGGTGGTTCTGGAAGCGCTGTACCTACGTTGGAAGCTACGATAGCGCAACGTGGCCAGCCGCCACCGCCGACGAGTTTGACCCGGTGCCGCGTGTCTGCCGCCTCATCCTCGCCAACTACGATCCCGATCTCCGAAATCCCCAGTACTACAAGCCCGCCCCCGGTCACCGCCTGAACCCGGACTGGGTCGTGAAACGCGTGAACTACGAGGACACGCTGGGTCACGCGCCGCCCTACCTTATCTACCTCGACCACGATCACAAGGAGATCGTGCTGGCGGTGCGTGGCCTCAACCTGGTCAATGAGAGTGACTACAAAGTCCTACTTGATAACCGGTTGGGGCAGCAGATGTTCGACGGCGGGTACGTGCACCGTGGGCTGCTGAAGTCGGCGCAGTGGCTGCTGAATAGGGAGTCGGAGACGCTGAAGCGATTGTGGCTGGAGAATGGTTCCGAATATGATATGGTGTTCGCGGGACACTCTTTGGGTTCTGGGGTGGTGTCGTTGTTGACGATTTTGGTCGTGAACCATAGGGACGGTTTGGGTGGGATTCCAAAAGAGAAGATTCGGTGTTATGCGATTGCTCCTGCCAGGTGTATGTCCCTCAATTTGGCTGTCAAGTATGCCAATGTCATTCATTCTGTTGTTTTGCAGGTTACAATTTTCATACCTCCTCAATCATTTTTTTTTTCTGTGCTGCATTGGTTCGTATTTGTTTAGACTGGTGTTGTTTTTAGGGGAAAATTTTGAACTTTTGGGTGGAATTTTACTCCCAGCGTGTGTAATCTTAGGACACTGTATAGAAACATAGTTATCTGTGTAGTGCCACAAGGTGTTATTGATAATTGTATCTATTTACCATTAGAATCATGAGAATTCAACTAAAGAATAAGACTAAATTGTTACTTCAGTACTTATTGTCTTATTTTTTTGTATTTTCAATCTCGTTTGGGTTCTGAGGAGAAGACCGTTTTTTTTTTTCTGATTTTTTACTTCTTAAAATATTGTATGTTGATTTCACTGTTTTTTTCATATATTTTCAGAATATTTTTGTAATTATTCATGTTTTCATTTTAACGTATTCTGTAAGACTTTTTTCAGCCTGACCATGGTGTCGCTGTAGTTTGTTTATGCTTGAGTAAACTATCAGTTTCATCCTTCATGTGTTACTTTCTAAACGATCCATATAGTAAAGTAAATTACCTGGGTACTCCTATAACTTATAAGTGTTAGAAATCATGTTTAATATTACTTTAAATATTAAAAAAATTCTTCAAAGTTCCTGAATTATACTGAAATACATCAGCTTATGGATATATATATATTCAAGGGTTACTTCAAATGTTGTATTACTTTAGATACTGTTTAAAAGAGAGTAGTAGTTTCTGGATGTAATTAGTTATTTATTGCCTCTAATTTAATTTCTTAATTAAGAAAATTCTTAGTGTGCTTTTGGTCTTTCATTGCGTCAAAGTTTGGTATCCATGGAAGCATATATTTATATATTTTAAATCGTTTTTGTGATTGATTCCTTGTCTCCAGAATCAGTTTGAGATAACCTGACTATATAAATTTTTACATGTCCAGTTCTACTTAGAGCAATTGATTCTGAACGCATAATAAACTGATCTTTATAATAAAAACATTTAAACATAAATCATATATATAACTTTAAAATCAATTCTGTTCAAAATCAGTTTTGTCAATGTTCAAAATCATATAGCTTTTTCTTTTTCCTCATCAACCTGCTTGGTGTTACTAATCTTATATAGAATCTTTTGATAATCTCCATTTATTCAATTGTATGATGGTGAATCTGTTTCAAACTGTAAAGTTGAAGTTTTTTTTTTCTTTTTTTGGTGCAGGATGATTTCTTGCCAAGAACGCCCACTCCATTGGAAGATATATTCAAATCTATATTCTGGTTGGTACATGCCCCTTCTGTGATATGAATATGGTGCATTGGATTTCAACTTTGGTTTTTTGTTTATATTTGTTTTATTATGGAGCATGGTGAAATATCATGATGATCTCTTAAACCAGGCCTTGATGATTTAAACAGTTTGCCCTGCTTATTGTTGTTGGTTTGCCTGAGAGACACTTTCATACCAGAGGGTAGAAAGCTTAGAGATCCAAGGAGACTTTATGCGCCTGGACGAATGTACCATATTGTTGAGAGAAAATTTTGCAGGTATTCACTCGCAAATTGTTCCCTTCATAGTAAGCTCCTATACCAGCATCAATATTGTGGGAATATTCGTTATTATCTTGTTTAATTTGCTTGGTCTGGTGCAAAAGTAAAATAATGTCTTCTCTAGTTGTGTTATTCTTGTGAACCATAGACAAGGGAATTTGACTTAAACAATCTAAAAAGTCATTGCCATAGATTGTATTATTGTAATTGTTTTAATTGCTAGAAAGGTGGTCATGTAGAATAAGCAAGACCTTTGAAAAGGAATAGTTCATGAAGTGTGACTGAGAAATCTTATTCGTCAAATCTTGTCCTGAATTACTGCTACATAGTAATATGATGTTCCTGATAATGACATTCATTATTGGTTGGGGAACACAGATGTGGGAGATTTCCTCCTGAAGTGAGGACTGCTATTCCTGTTGATGGAAGATTTGAGCATATTGTCTTGTCCTGTAATGCAACATCAGATCATGGAATTATTTGGATTGAAAGGGAGGCCGAGAAAGCCTTGCAAGTAAGGAAATATCTACCAATTGATTCTCTGGTTGTTTTTCTCGAAAGATGTTTTGTAATATGAAAACTTGGTTCTGTTGTCTGTGTTCTTTGAAGTTTACAAGCTTATGTTATCAGTAATAATGTAATCAATGTATGAAAGTTGTGTTGAAATTTTCATGTAACGAAATTGTGACTGTCCTTGGTATTCTGTTTTAGTTGATGAAGGGGAAGAGCTCTGAAACTGTTATGACAGAGCCTCCAACGGTGCAAAAGATGGAGAGGTTAAAGACTATAGAGAAAGAACATAGAGATGCTTTGGAAAGGGCTGTTAGCTTAAACGTGCCTCATGCAGTGGACAGTGCTGAGGAAGAAGAGGCGGAGAAGAATGAAGGTGAAGAAGCATCGGAAAGTGGAAACAATAACGTGTCAAAATCGAGTGGTGGAAGGTCGAAGTGGGATGAGGTTGTTGAAAAACTCCTAAAGAAGAGTAAGACAGGAGAACTAAATCAGGAAAGGGATACCAATGTCTTATCATAACGTATTTCTCTCTTTTGATCCATTCATATATCTTCTGCATTTTTTGTAATTTTTAGGCATTCTTCATTTTGTTAATTCATCATGCAAAAAGATGGATTACAGCTTCGTAAGTTGAGGACTGCTATTTCAAGTGAGTTGGTTGGTTGGTCCCGATTGTATACTTTTGTAAGCAATAATACACTGTCAATGCTGTGACTACACGACTTTTTTTCCAAGCATAGAAGAGAATATCTCCTATTCTTTCCAAGGATCAATTAAATAATTATTCAGCATTTAGAAAACTAATTTAAATCAGTGTTTTTGTGTTGTACTTCTACATCCATTTCCGACACTGATGAAACACTTAGAAACAATTGATTTTATAGTGATTCTCCAAATAAAAGACCATGGTCTGGTTCATGTTTTATTAAATTGTAAGTTGTCCAGACATTCATTATGATCTAGGATTTCTTCAGGTCAAATACATGCGCGTAACTGCTAACTTCTACGATACGGACTGTATTGTCGCAAGTGCATTATCACTATTATCGGCAACTAGAAAGAAATAAACATTCAAACTGTGAAAACATTTGAAATTTGCAGCTGCAATAATATATAAAAATATACGCAAATCAAACTAAAATCTATAACTGAACTTCAAAATCCCTAGGTTGATCATTCGCGGCCTCTCTAACAAGACTTAAATGAGGTGTGAAATCAGATGGCATGTTTAAAAGCACCGAGCAGCAAGAGATTTAAAGTAACACCAAACGAAACGAACTTTTGTACAGGGAACCAAATCTTAATACAAAATAAGCTGAGGATTCCGACATCAAGAGATGTTCATGGCCTCAGCGTGATAGGTCTCCAGTTCTTTGTCAAGTTCTTCTGCTGACTTCTCAACACCGTCTTTTCTACCACGGCCTCGCCCTCCCCCGCGACCATTGCCACGACCACGACCTCCAGCACCTCGACCCCTACCATTGCCACTCCTTGTGCCACCACGACGTCCCCAACTATGAAAAGAAATTAAATTATGAACAATAAGTCGTGTATAAAATAACGAAAGGAAAATATATTTCTTATACTCCAGGACTACAGAATAACAATACAAAAACATGTTTATGCCTGTACAATAACAATAGATGAAATTACTGTAGCCATATCTTACAGGTCAAAATAGCATACAGGAAGCAAAACATAACCAATACTAGTGCTTACTACTCAACATCACAAGGATTACACCATTGCATCGTTCCCATGTTCAAACTAAACCTACAAACCTTAACATCAAACAACATCGCCTAAACTGTAAGTTTGGACACCAAATTAATGCAACAGCATCTCCTAACTTCTGATAATAGCCTGAACAGAGGAATGCTATTAATGGAAACTATCACCTATATCTGCCAATGCCAAATGAAAATGTTCTCAACGGGGCAGAAACTGTAGAAAAATTTGCCCAATTCAACCAAACCATGCATATACCAGGTGGATTCTAGATCATTTAACTACTAAAATAATTTATTTTGTACCTGTTACTTTACATTTTTCGTACCATTAAAAACAATTATGGTTTGTGATTTTTCATACGGACAATAGCAACAAAATTTCAAATCATGTCTCGGAATGAACCGCTACAAAATTTCCTTTCCTCCCGCAAAAATTGTATTTTCATTCCACTATTGCTTATCAACAGCTTAATATTTAAATAAATCTTATTCCTGATCAAAGGATTAAAAACATGATTTATGAAATCTCCTAAAAAACACAGTATAACGAAAACGAGGAAAAAGATGTATGAAGCATTAAATGAATTTGTAAATCGAAGATAGGAAGGGCTCTATCCAAACCATAGCTGAACATAAAGAACGCAGCAAAAATCCTTAAACATAAGACAAAACATAAAAGACCAAAATATTCATACTACTACGCTATCTTGCACTAGGGAATATATAAAGAATTTTGACAAAAAGTCCAATACACAAATTTCAGTAAAACAATATTCGTTAAGAGATTACACCAAAGAAAACAATTAAAAGGCTTACCCAGCACCACGATTAGGAATAGCACGACCTCCAGCTGGTCCACCTCTAGGCCTGCAACACAGTCAGAAGCACAAACATCAGCAAACATTGAAGCAGCATATACTGTTTCCAGAAAGACTCGAGGGATTTTAGCAGAAACTTAAAACTGGTAAATATCCATTACTAGTTAGTCCAGTGTATTATTGGCAATGGAGTTAGCCAGTTACGTTATATGGTTGAATGAGATAATAGAAGTAAGCCAAATGACCGTAGAGGGAAGGTTGAGAGAAAAACCATCCTATCATTTGAGAAAAGGTTAGAAAATTCGGGAGTAGGGAGTTCTGTTCTGGAGCAACATAAAAAATGAAAGGAAATCATTCATTTTCTATCTTCTATGCCCCAACTCTAGCACAGCAGCTACCAGATTGGCACAGCAATTAAGATTTCGGATTGAATTAAGATTAAACATTTTTTTCAGAGATTGAACCATTTCAATTAACTGGTATCAATGCTCTGATTTTGAAACCATTGGTTTGTCTTGGTTGTTGATCCACAGGTAGAACAATATTTTAGGTCACTGGTTTACGAAGAACGGAGGTGGCAGCAGCAGCAGAGGCTCTAAGATTCTAATTTGGTGGCTGACATGAAAATAGTAAACCAAGCACATCCTCGTGAACGTGTGTGAATGTTCTGGTCAAACCATTCCAACCAATGTATGGATATATGAAATGTGCCAAAACCATGAAAAAGACGGAGAACAGAACAAGAGCTCATAGCCCAAAAAACTAACTCAAGATAGCTACTGGAAATGGGAGTAACTCGAATTTTTTACAAAGAACCAGATAACAAAGGAAAAATTGAAGTTCTTGAGATAAGAATCAAACTGGCAGATATCAGTCAGGTCAATTTGGTTGCAAAGAATAAGAAAAATTGAGAAAAACGAATGAGACTAGAGGAGAGAAAGAGGATGAAACGATGGAAATGAACGGAAAGGGGTTTGGGTAGTTTGATCAACCCAGCACACAAGAACCACAAGTTGGAGGTACTTCGTAATCAACAGCTGAAACAATGCGCAGCACTGCAGATCACAAGCAAGCACGATAGGATCTCAGTATTATATATTATAAATACAAAGAATTTATGCTCTGTTTCACGGCCGAAAATACCCACACAAAATAGAGCACAGAAGAAGAGCAGCAGTATTAACATGTTTGTGTCTGTCTTGGGAGGAGTGGAACTGTTATTGGAATGCCACATGGAACTTCATTTAAACGGACACAAGCCATTCACCCTGAAGGCTAGATGAAACTATAATGAGTAGTTATAGATGCCTGTCAATGAGGGGCTCAGTTTCATTGGACATGATGAGATAGTAGAAGAAATAAGGCATGCTGCCTACAAAAATAGGGGGAGTGGGATGCGTCCTGGTTGTCTACCAAATCTGCAACCGATCTAGCCATAGCACTGAAGCACAAAAAAGTCAGTTGTTGCATGTTTTGATCATGCAGAAGAATTGACACCCCATTTCAGAATTCGAAATAAAAATGCACTAGTTATAAGACAAACGCAATGTCACGGACATTGACAGACATCCATGATACAGTAATGCTTCAATACTTGATCGAGGTTGTGCTTAGGCCAATTTTTTTTATATCTTTATAATAATATAAAAAATGATAAAAGTTAACTGAAGGATCCCCACATTAAAAGAAAAGAAAACTAAAATACAGTTCAAACTGCTACCAAGGCAACTTACGTCATTACAACAGTCCTCTTCCTACGTCCATTCACCCCAGTAACATTCACCCGAGCACTTACGGGCAATTCTGCATTGGAACCAACAATCTCAATCTTCATGGGCTTTCCATCCAAAAGCACATTATTATATCGTTTAAGAGCAGCAAATGCATCACTTCTTCTAGTATACACAACTTCGGCCGAACCCTGTTACACAGTTAAAGATAGCAGTTAGACAAAATACTTCTAAGAAAAATACTATTTTCTAGAACTTAAGGTAAAATGAGGAATAAATGTAATGATACTTTTGGTTATTGCAAGCAACTCCCTCTCAAGAAAAACAAATCACCAACTTTTAAGCTAAAATATAATGGCAACTGAATTTACAAGACAAAACCCAATACTTACACTTGGGTGTCCATTTTTGTCATAATGAACAGCATAACGCTTCAACTCTCCAAGCTCAGAGAAAAGTTCCTGAGTTGCAAATCAAGTTTCAAGAGAACTTCCACACAGATTGGGTAGAAACAGCGACTAAGAAAGAATCATATGATGATACAGCATAGTATGTACCCTTATGTCTTCATTGGTCACTCCATGGTCCAAGTTGGAAACATATAACTTAGTGCCAACTTCTACTCCTTGAATCCCTGCAGCTCTTAAGCTATCTTCAAACAAATCATGCTGCCATGGAAAAGGCCTAGTTCTGCGAATAGACTGGCCAAAGAACAGAACAGTTCCCAAAGTGGCAAAAGAACACATCAGATTATGACCAGAAAAAATCACTATTCTTCAAGATTAGTCAGAGCAGGAAAATCTCCATAAAAAAACAAAACACGCTATTAACGAAGTTGATCTGACCATGGTAATATATATTCAAGAGAACTCGTACTCAAACATCAATGTTCTAGGTGAAAGATGGTAAATGGGAGTAAGAATTCAACCCACTGCATATAAACCGGTGTTATGCTACTAGTGGGAGCTCCAGTTCTGGTTCTAAGCGAAAAAGCTCCTTTGCAAAATACCATGATTTAGGGAAGTATACTGAATTCTTGCACTGTAGAACCGAACTTAGCAAGAGGATCCAATAAAATACCAGTCCACACAAAACCAGCCAAACACTTAAAGTCATCTCATGTAAATGGAATGGATTAGAATGGTTTAGAGAATTTAACCCCACTTATAGTTATATGATTTTTGTGCTAGTTGTAAGAGCTCCATTTTGAAATTCACCTAATGAAGCCCCTTCACATAATATGCCAGGAATCACGAAAGAACTCCTGCACACATCAGAGATCTGTAGCCAAGCCCCCCAAAACAAAAGCAAAACTCTTAAGTTCATACTAATTGTGACATTATGGAACTATGACAAAGGCATTGATGATGCAAATATGATCGAGCATGAGCTTCTCCATGGAACAACTACTAAAGAAGCGGAATTCCACTTGCTTTTGAGTTTCTATAATGCTGAACGTCTCATAATTGGGTATTTTTTTAGCATATCAGATTCTCAAGCACATGTATAAGCATCCACGATTTTTGAGCTTGCCTTGGCAATAGCATATGATGATGGTCGAGTGTTAACCATAAGAGGACCTCTACGAACAGCACCAGATGTTCTTCCACCATTACCGGCACCAGTAATTCTTCTACTATTAACAGCACCGGCCATTCTTCCTCCATTAAGAGCACCGCTAGGCCCACGACCAGACTGGACCCTGCCACGTCCTCCTCTACCTCTACCTCCTCTGTTACTTCTGTTCTTTATTCTATCATCAAGTGACATATCCAAGGAAGAAGCCATTATACGACAACTTAACGCACTTCAAGCAAGCACTTCACAAAATTTCAATAATAATATAGCCCTGCAAAGACAAAGAAATAAGGTATACTTACACAACCCAAACATAATAAAATTGAACAACGCAGATATTAAACAATAAAGAATATCCGGGATAACAGAATTGATGTTAAAACTCATAACGCAAAACTTCGGTTTGATTCTCTACTAGTGCGCTTTTGTGGAAGGCGAGTTAAAATAATCTTATCCCACCACATATTCAACCCAATGCAACTATTTGTTGCTTCAACCTTTTCAGTTTTCAAACGTGATTTATAGGGCTACAAACGAGTCCGGAAGATATCCAAACATAATATATAAGGTGCCCAAAACTATATTTTTTTAGCATAATAATTAAACAGACAACGCCCAGAACAGAACAACCAATCCCAGCTAAGCAGACTAAAATAATTAAAGATTTGAAAACCGCAACCGCTCAGCAACAGATCCTAGCGAAATTCCTGAAATTTGTATACACGCGTTGCAATCAATGGTAAACTCCAACAATTGTCTCCTTGAACAAAATACCTTCCTAGTATGAATCTAACCCCAAATTTAAAATCCGAGATTTCCAGGGAAGCTCACCTTAAAAAAAAGTGCGAAAAACGAAAAAGTGGAAAGATCTAGGCAAAGAAAAACACTATCTATCATAATTAACACAGCCATTTAAACGAAAAAACAACCACACAATAGCAAAAAAAATCCCAATTAGAGAAAACATAATTAGGCAAAAAAAAAAAAAAACAAAAAAAAAAAAAAAAAAAAAAAAAAAAAAAAAAAAAAAAAACTAGAATCACCTGCAGATGATAACAGAAACGCGGGTGGAGAATTGTGAAGCGATAATCAGAGGAAAGAGGGGGAGAGTGCTATTGAGTGTTTTGGGGGGACGAAGGATCGATGAATAATATAAGCGGGGGCGAAGATTAGGGTTTCGAAGAAAAAGGAGAGGAAAGATCCACGCATGTGTGGGTGAAAATGGGGTTTTAGGGTTTCAGCGTAAGAGAGCTTTTGGGTTTAGAGCTAGCTTAGCTTCTCCGAAAGAAACGTACCGTTTGGGTCATTTTAAAATGCTCTCGGGGGCTTTTCAGTCTTTTGACTTTCCTTCGTTCCGCGTCCTACGATAAAGCAGAACAAACACAGGTCAGAACAATTCCCTTTCCCACCCAAATGTGACTCAAATTTACGCAAATAAATTCTTAATATTGAAATTAATTATATCAAATTATAATGATAACCTCTTTGTGATGACCATATTAATTTATAGATAATAATACTTTAATTTATTTTGTTTTATTCATTTTTAATCTATTATTTTAATTATCTTTACATCATTATATCACATTATAAAAAAAATCAAAATAAATAATCTGAATATATTAAGAACGATGGATAAAAAAATAGATTAAAATATTATTATTATTAATTTATAGAATTCATTCTAGTTATTTCTCTTATATTTCTTAAATAACAACAATAATTTATTATGAAGATTCTAATCATTCTCACATCATATTGCTTTTATTTTTATTTGGATATTCTTTATATCGATAATTTACTGTACGACACTGTTTTTAACTATAAAAATCTTAGTTATGGATATTTTTATTAGTCAGTTACAATGATTAATACAAAAAGGACCATAAATTATTGTAACAAAATTTTATGATTGATTGAAATTCGGTGTCGTTGTTTCTAATCTTACAATGGTACTTTTTTAACGACATGTCGTAGTCTTTTGTTGGGCTTTTTATTGTTTAAAAAAATATTTTCAAGTCTTTTTTATATTTTATGATTGGTCGAAGATTTGAGATACATCCTTAAAATTTGTTCACAATAATAATTGATTTCAGGTATGTGTGGCAAAACTATTTTTATAAGTTAACTCTAATCTTATAAATTAGTGTCTAATTGATAAGTTAGTTGTTAGCATTCAAAATTTGTATTAGATAAGTCGGCTTTTAGTTTTCAATTTAGTTTATAATTGATAAGTCCATAACCTATACATGTTGATAAATTATTTTACTAGATTAAAAGTGTATATCGTATTCAGTGGAGGATGTAAAGGAGAATAATTATGTATGTTTTATTGTATAAATATTTTTGTGTGTTTTCTTAAATAATAAATTGCACTATGTAGATATAATTATAAATTTAAAAGAAACTAATTTTTTATTGAAATATTTAATGTTTTTATTTTTTAACATATGTACCGTAGGGATAATCAGTCAATCAATCGTCGATCGACGTTCAAAGTAATTTGTATGATGTTGATCGCCGCATAACATATATGAACTTGTAGAACATATCTTATTAATTGGAAGGTAGAAGAAACAAACGACTATCTTCCCCTATACGTAGTGATCACTCCGAAGATCATAGAATTATGTGTTAACGAGCGGTACCGAGTGTATGCACATGTTGAGCGTCAGTGTTCCAACTATTAATAATATAGAATTATGCATCAACGGACGATTACCAACAGGCGGTACCAAGCTTATGACATGTTGAGTGTTAGGGTGCCCACTATTAATCATATGAAATAATCTATTAACGAACAATCTACAATCTTAGTGATGTCAAACAACTCATAGTACGTCAAGTTAAGGTTTCTCATAAATATGTGTAAGATGTTTTTATGACTCACACAATGATGTGCGAACAACGTCTAGGACAATCAAGTCAACAAGTAATTAAGGATAAACAAATGACTAATCAGGTTTTAAAGCAAGGGTCTTGATTAGATAAATCCTAATCAAAGGTCCATAGAAAAAACTAAAATCACAAGAAATAAGGTGATTGAAACTTTTATCTCACATTTATTACAACATTAATTGTTATTATTGATCGAATTATTGACGTAAACATCAAAGTCTCTTTAGTTGTTTGAAGTTCCACATTGATTACACATAAAGACAATTTCATAATATAAAAATGGGGTGCAAATATCACCTTACAAACCGATTTTGTGATATTGAGTTAGACTTAAAATTCATTTATTAACTAAGTGAGCGGGAGGAGAGTAGTTGGATAACATCCCTTTCACATAACATCACAATGTGAGATTTATATGTGCATGTTTGGTCTCTTGCCAAAACTCCCAAATGAATCTCTTTTAACCCTCACAACGAGACATCAAACATTATACTAGACTATACATTATTAGGATTTTATAATTAATATTACTTAAAATATTTTTTTAGTGGCTGTACAAGTTTAATATAAAAAATTTGCATTACAATAAATGAAACTATAAATATTTTAACAATATCAATTTTTGAAATACGAGATACGTAGATATACATACTTAACCTTGAAAAATTTATTATAGTTTTTGGTGTTTTTACAATTAAACACAAGACCTTTATGAAGAAAATGGAATACTTAATAAATTATTAACTGTATATGAAAAACATGTACCATAAACTATAACAAAAAGTTATGTATTAATATTGTAAATGTTTGACATTTTCATTCAATAACAAATACTTATATGTTGTAAATTTTTAATTTGTTTACAGCAATTATCTTAAAAGTATAAAATTTTTATTTATTTATTTAGCCATGTAAAGTTTTTTACACTGACAATAATAATAATAATAATAATAATAATAATAATAATAATAATAATAATAATAATAATAATAATAAAATACATTACTATTAAACTCAACAATGAAATCTTTAGCAAGGTAAATCCAATAAAAAGAAAGATTTAGCATTCATTTGAAACGGGTAAAAATATTGCCCAGAGTTATAAAACAGCTTTCTGAAAAAACAAAACAGGAGGAAAGCAAGAGCAAAAGTTGAAAATTATTAGGAAAATATTTGTTCAGTATCGAATATTGACACCTTTTTCTTACAATTTTAAGTAACATTTTTTAAATAATTTTTAATTTTTTAATTTTTTCATTCTCAATATTTTAAAATCACTTAGAAAATCACATATCATATTATAAAAGAAAGTTGTCAAAATTTAACGGTCAAAATATAATTGTTTAAAATATTATTATACCTTTTATGACTATAATATATAAACAAAATTGCTGGAGAATAATTATCTCACACCGGTATCATCCATCTCAATTTTTTTTTCTATCAAATTACTCAAAAATTAATCATCTCATTTTTTCTATTTTTCGCCTTCTTCTCACTCTATTTCTTTTATCTTGTGCTCGTGAATCAAACATAGCAGCAACGAAAATGGGAGGAAAAAGAGGTGGGAGGTATGGTAAATTGGAAATGCAATTAAAACATATGCAGAATATAAAACATGGGAAAATAAATATCACATGGATTCAATCACATTGACAAAGATTCATGACCCAAAATTCCATTTCAACTTTCAACTTCAGAGCCTAACTCTGAAGTCTAAATCAAAATATTAACATCAAAACAAAGGATGTATGGTATGACTTTATCGCATTTCAAACACTGTAGTATTGTAGTAAAGTGCTTTAGGTTAAGACATTGTTCTTTAAAATTTCGCAGCATCAATTAAGCTCATGATAACTCTACTTATTTTGAAACAAAATATTGAGTTTTACTATTTAAAAAGTTTATGGGAAATAAACAACCGTTTCCCAAATCTGATGGAACCAACGCTATAAAGATTTAGAACAAGAATGAGTTTAAATCGAATAACACACGAACTCTTCACACGAAGAATTTTAGAGATCGATTCCATTAAGTCTACCCATTGTCCTATTTTCACAATTCCAATGTACACTCAACAAAGTCTCAGCAACTACACTACACAGTTGTACACACAAGACTCAAGTCAACACACAACAGTTATTCAGTTCCACTTTTTGCAGACACAACACATCCCTATCCATGCAACCCTTCTGGCCTCACTTTCGGAGGCCTTCCCCTGGGCTTCCCGCTGGGCTTCAACGAGGAACCCGATGCTTCGCCAAATCCTCCGGCGGGCCGGGCCATCTTCCTAGGCCGGCCTCTGGGCCTGCCACTCCCAGCCGTGGCTTTGGGTGGCCTTTGCATGTCACTTGGGCCCTTTGGGGGGCGGCCCCTGGGCCTGGGCGGTGACTGGACAATGCCCGGAGGCAGAAGCTCCTTGGGCTTAGGTGGCCTGCCACGGCCACGCCGCGGCGGCGCGTTTGGGTCACGCTTGGTGTAGTTATTCTTCCAAAAGTCAAGCTCCCCACTGTCTCTCATTTTTGCAAGGTGTACATTGAGCAGTACCTTGTGGCCCGGAGGCAATACACCGTACCTAGATTCTATGTACTTGGAAATTGATGTTTTATTCGAACCATTCCCTTCATTCAGTGCCTCAACTGCCTCCAAAATCATCTGAAAATACAAAATTCAAACACCCTAACTCAGTCTTCCTTTCGAAAGTTAACCCATCGTAGAGGAAATAATCGAAATTCGAAAATATGATGGTAGAATTAACCCTAATTAGGAGCAGATGATTGAAAAATGGAAGGGTAATTTTTAGAAGAATTAGAGGTAAGTTTATTATTAGAAAAGAAAGAGATTAATGCTAAGTAAGAAGTTAGAATCTACTTACCTCGGGGTATGGAGGAAGTGAAAGGGATTTATTAATGAAGTCTCCAGTTGCCATTAAAGTTAGTTGCAGAGTTTGTTTGATTGAGGGTTTGGTTTGGAACCTCGGATTCCAACGGTACCTTTAGGAACTGAAGTTTAAGCTTTCAGAGTTTTCACACAACTGTCTTGTTCCAGCAGAAGGATCTGATTTGAAGGGAGATAATAAATATAATAAATAATAAAAAAGCAAAAGGCTTCTTTGTTTTTTCAATGAGAGAAATAGGGACGGCTGAGAATCGCTGAAGGAGTGGTGATGGAATGGTTAGATCTTGATCTGAGGAGGAGGTTCGGATCGATGACGTGGCAGTGGTTTTAATTTTTGAATGGATTAATATAGGAAGACGTGGTTGGGGATGTTGTTGATTGCAGTGAGGTGGGACCCACAGCTTTCTCCTCTCCTTCAGATATGGTGTTTCTTCTTGTTTCACTTTCCAATCACTTTCGACATTGCCACATTCCCCCAACCAATTATTACCTCCTCTTTTTTATCCAGTTTTTTTCGTACTATCTTCTTACCAATTTTTTTGAGTAAAAACTATTAACTGTCTTTTCTTTTTTTAACGGACGAAAATTACTTGAAATATTAGCTATACAAAAACTGCATTCAGACAACTAATCGTTTCATAATCAATCGGAGAAACAATATAACGACAGAATATCGTGTTTGGATTGAGTAAAGAATTTGAAAAAGAGAGTAAATTGATAGATTTGAGATGAATTTTTTTTTTTGTTGAGTGACAATGTATTTGGATAGAGAGGGGATTTGAAGGAAAAAGATATTGTTTGGATTAAAGAATATAAATGAGAAATAAAAATAAAATTTGTGAGTGATGTGGTTGTTTTAATAAATTAAAAATTATTTTAATTAATAAAACTATAGTATTATAATTTATTCTATTATTTAAAGTATAATTTAAAATAATATATCATTAATATAACTTAATTTAAAATAAAAATATTAGCTTTTATTATTATTGTCTATAATTATTATTATTTTAATTATATAATTATAAAAGTACTTTTATATATATATATATATATATATATATATATATATATATATATATATATATATGGCTAATCGTTCACAAATTATATGTAAATAAAGTTTCAAAACACAATAGATGTTGTTTTTCGTGTAAAAGTGATCTTATTTTTGAGCTTCCACCTTAAATATGCATTATCTAAGTTTTCGTCATAGAAAACAAACACAACATAAGGCAAATATAATATGTTTTGAGTGAATTTGTGTATCATGAAATAGATTGAAGATTAAAAAAATATTTTAATGAATAAAATTATATGATTAGTATTTTACCATTGAAAATAAAAAGATGATATAAATGTAAATATAAATAATAAAAATGATATTAATTAAATTTTGTTATTATTATTATTATTGTATTATTATAATTATTACTATTATTATTATTCACTATTGTTGCTTATTCTTCTTTGAACTAGCTCTTCTTCAACAATCCCACAGTGATGCTTCTTCACCAATCACAAAACCATAATAAATTTTAGTGAACAATTGTATCTCTAGTTTTGGAATCGATGTTTTTCAACACATGAATTCACGCGCACCTTTCATAAAAGCTGTAAAATAGAAAAAGAAGGACCATTCAGTAATTTCAATATTAATCCGCGTAAATTTTTTCTAATCTACAAAGGTGCAAATTCAACCACCTCTTCTGAAACTGCATTTTAATTTCTTAGTAAATTTGCGGAAACAAACTAGAGTTCACGCGTTTCTTAAAAGCAAATCTAATAAATATGTTGAAGCAAACATAGGCTAGGGTTGTGTTTGCAAATAGATTTGAGAGAAAATAACATGTAAGGTCAAGTTTGTCTTGGTTGTTTTAAGAGATTTAGAAGTGAGTGTGAATTTATTTGGAATAAAGTTTGTCAGAATTTGTGAATGATTTGATGAATGTGATAGACAAAAAATTATTTTAATATATTAAATATAAAATTATAATTTTACTTTCATGATTAAAACTAATATATAGTACATCATCTTCTTCTCTTTCACAAGAGTTTCTTTTTTAGCCCACCAACCATCAAAACACAAGAACACCCTACGCTTTTAGTGCTAGCAAAGAAGTGTGATTTAAAACAAAAGTTAGGATAGTTTAGTAATGTTACCTTGGGTGAACAATAAATCATGACAAATCTCTTCAGTATTGGAGGTTCTAAATCCCTTCCCATCTCATACTCTTTCACAAATCCCTTTAAATAACCTTAAATAAACATGTTATCTTGCATATTACGTCATTTAGTATTATATTATCATATCTCTATCATCTTAACATGAGAAGGTACATTTATTTGGTCTAATTTGATCAATTTAGTCCTCATTTTATTATCTTGTTCAATGAGGTCTTAATTTTCGTTAATTTTATTCAATTTATTTCTTTCGCTAATACCATCTAAATATTTAACAGTAAAACGTATAATGTGACCCAATAATATTACGCAACACTCCACTCCTTCATTTATTTATCACATGCTCACCTTCACATATTATCATCTTTCCCAAACACATGTGTACCAATGTTATCAAAAAATCGTTATGACATCACCATAAAGGAAACTGGTGGCAGATTTGCAGCTTGCTGCCACAACATGGCGGTGGCGATGCTGGTTTTGCATGACGATCGCTTTTTGCATCACGATTTGCTACTAGCACTGATGGAAAATGGCGAAAAAAGCGACATAGAAGAAGAAAACTCCATATGTAGGGACGACGAGATAGGGTAGGAGAAGAAAACCCTTTATGCATACATCATCATAAGAAAAAAAACCCTAATTATTTTTTGTTTTCTTACAAGCCAAACAATAATTTTCTTAATGTATGCATTGATGAATGTATGAATGAATGTATATATGTATGCATGCAAGTATGTATGTATGTATGTATGTATGGATGTATGACTGAATGTCTGTATGTATGGATGTATGTATATATGTATGTATTTTTGTATGGATGTATGTATGTATGAATATATCCATGTATGAATGAATGGATGAATGTATGTTTGCATGCATGCATGTATGCATGGATATATGTATGTATGGATGTATGCATGCATGTATACATTCATGGATGGATGTATGTGTGTATGTACAAATGTATGTACGAATGCATGCATATATGTAAGTATGTATATATGTATGTATGTATGAATGTATGTATGTACGAATCTATGTATGTGTGGGTGTATGTATGCATGAATGTATGTATGGATGTATGCATGTATGTAAATATGTATGAATACATGTATGTATGCATGCATGTAAGTATGTATGCATGCATATATATATATATATATATATATATATATATATATATATATATATATATATATATTTTGTATGTATATATGTATGTATGTATGCATGTATGTGTGTGTGTATGCATGCAAGTATATATGTATGGATGGACGTATGTATGTATGGATGAATGTATGTATGGATGTATGAATGTACGCATGTATGTATTTATGAATGTATGTATGTACGGATAAATGTATGTATGTATGGATGTATGTATGTATGTATTAGTGTATGTACGAATGTATGTATGTATGTATGTATGTATGAATATATGTATGCATGTTTGTTTGAATATATCTATGTATGTATGTTTCAATGGATGAATGTATGTTTGCAAGCATGAAATTATGATGTATGTATGAATTTATGTATGCATGGATGTATGTATGAATGTATAAATGTATGCATGGATGTATGTATGAATGTATGGATGTATGAATGTATGTATGTATGGATGAATGTATGTATTATGGATGAATGTATGCATGCATGTATGTATGGATTTGTATACGTATGTATGAATGCATGTACGTATGTATATATGTATGTATGCATGTATGTATGTATACATGCATGAATGTATGTATGAATGTATCTATATATTCATGTATGGATGGATGTATGAATGTATCTATATATTCATGTATGAATGTATGTGTAAATGTATGGATGTATCTATATATTTATGTATGGATGGATGTATGAATGTACGTGTAAATGTATGTATGTATGGATGTATGTATGTATGCATGCATGTATTTATGTATTCATGCATTCATGGAGTTATGCATATATGTATGTATGTATGGATGCATGTATGTATGAATGTATACATTCATGGATGGATGTATGTATGAATGCATGCATGTAAGTATGTAGATATGTATGAATGTATATATGCATGCATGGATTTATGTATGGATGTATGTATGTATGCACGAATGTATGTTTGTATGTATGCATGTATGTATATCTCTATGAATATATGTATGTATGCATGCATTCAAGTATGTATATATTATGTATGGATATATGTATGTATGCATGCATGCAAGTATGTATGTATGCATGCAAGTATGTATGTATGTACGAATGTATGTATGTATGGATAAATATATGTATGTATTGATGTATTTATGTATTAGTGTATGTACGGATGTATGTATGTATGAATATATGTATGTATTTTTGAATGGATGTATGTATGTTTGTATGAATATATCTATGTATGTTTGGATGAATGCATGCATGTATGTATATATGTATGAATGTATGGATGTATGTATGTATGGATGAATGTATGCATGGATATATGTATGCATGCATGGATGCATGCATGGATGTATTCATGCATGTATGTATGCATGTATACATGCATGGATTATGTATGAATGTATGTATGTATGGATGAATGTATGTATGAGTGTATGTATGTATGCATGGATGGATGGATGTATGCATGTATGTATATATGCATGGATGTATAGATGGATGGATGTATGCATGGATGTATGGATGCATGTATGCATGTATGTACGGATGTATGTTATGGATTTGTATATGTATGTATGTATGTATGCATGCATGTATGTATATATGTATGTATATATGTATGTATGCATATATGCATGAATGTATGTATGGATATATATGTATATTTGTATGAATGTATCTATGTATTTATGTATGGATGTATGTATATATAAATGTATAAATGTATGAATATATGTAGTATGTATGCATGCATGTATTTATGTATTCATGCATTTGGAGTTATACGTGT
>Ga0214544_1005564_pt1 | contig 24259 bp, 17 predicted proteins | sample CNSS3metaG_FD_160074 | JGI IMG/M metagenome (GOLD analysis project Ga0214544, IMG submission 160074) | Root nodule microbial communities from cowpea collected in UCLA plant growth center, Los Angeles, California, USA - CNSS3 | ecosystem: Host-associated > Plants > Roots > Nodule | place: USA... | reverse complement strand
TATATATATATATATATATATATATATATATATATATATCAAATTATCTATAACACTTGATGTTTTTTTTTGGTATATTTCTCCATATCACATAACATATAAAATCTTATTCAATTTTTTCTATAAATAGATATTAGTTTAAGATCTTAAATAAGTTTGGCTTAAATATACATTTGGTCCTTATTTTTGTCAAAATTATTCAATTTGGTCCTTATTTTCGTTATTTGGTCAATTTGGTCCTTATTTTTGTAAAATTGCATTCAATCGAGTCCTTTTGGAAAATGGTGTTAAAATTGTTAACGACATAGTGACAACGTGGAACTGTTTGGGTTACGTGTCAAATTTTTATAGTGATGTTAGCACACGTTGGTACAGTGTTTCATTAGTTATATTTTAGGAAAATAAAATAAAATGAATTGCGTAAAACATAAAACAATGGTTAAGTGAAAAAAAAAATTAAAAGGTGGAATTGAAGGTTTACTGTAGCGAGATATAGTCGAAGTGAAAAAGTGAATTGGGCATTCGAATGATCGAGAGATAGGGAAAAATTAGGGTTGGTGAGAAAGGGGAAATTAGGGTTCTTGTTCATCAATTAGGGTTCGTGAAGAGGGGAAATTGTGCTTCGAGAGTGATTTGCGATTGGAGATTGGAGATTGCACTTCAAGATTACACTTGGAGGTTGTCATTCGAGATTGGAGCGTCAACTAGGTTCAGGTTAGTAAATGGGGATTAAACCCATACCCTTGGAACCACAAATATGAGACGCACCACAACTTGACTGCCCTCAACTATTACAGCAAGAGGAGGAAGACGAATAGTGACATGACATACCTCACAAACACGAATTCAAAATCACCAACTGGATTGTGCACAAGTTTCTTGTTGGCCACAATTTTCCTTGAAACCCTAATTTCTTCCCCAATTCAATTTCACTTACTTTTAAACCTACAACAGCCATAAAATTTCACTGTGCCAACATCATTGCAAAAATTTGACACTTAACCCAAACAGTTCCACGTTGTCACTATGTCGTTGACAATTTTAACACTGTTTGCCAAAAGGACTCGATTGAATGCAATATTACAAAAATAAGGACCAAATTGACTAAACAACGAAAATAGGGACCAAATTGAATAATTTTGACAAAAATAGGGACCAAATGTATATTTAAGCCAATAAGTTTTTATAGGTCACAGTAAAGTTTTTCTTAGTAATAAAAGAGATTTTAAAATAATATTTTTCATCATTTTTAAGATTTTAGAGAGTTTTTTTTTTCAAGAACTCATTCTCTATAGTGAAAATCTCATCTCTTTCTTTAATATAAGATTATGTAAATAATATATCTTATGTTTAATTTTTTTTATTGAAAATCTATCACTAAGTATGCCTTTAAGGTGTAACATTCCAAAAAATTTAAATAAAGTAGGTTATTAAGGCATTACTTATTAGTAATCAAAATTCATATAATACCATTAATAAATTCTAAGTATAATTACAAGACATAAAAAAATTATATTACAAAAAGGTATTTAAAGGAACTTTAAAGGTACAAAAAAAATATAAGGACTATATATAAATCAATATCTAAACTGACTATCATTATATTCCTCCAGAGAGCTTCCTCGACATTGGTGCAACTACAACCATTTGCACCTATCTTTGCTTACGTATAATTATATGATCATTAGAGAAAAGAAAAGAAACAAACACAAAGAAGAAATACAAGGGTAAGTTAATGCATTTAAAGAAGAAACTCAATATAAAAGAAATAATAACTTGTTATAAAGATTATCAAAACATATTTCTAAAATAAAAATCAATTCTTAGCTTAGTCTTTCTTAGTTTTCCTTTATTACCTCTATAATACATGTGGAGCATACAATCTCAACCAAAACCAGTTTTACTATGATCTTATTCCAATTCAACCATCACACAATAGCCCTAAAGGCTTAAACAAACTCTTAAGTTATTTAATGAACATTTTCAATAAAAACCAACCTAAAAAGCATAAAATAGTTAACTTTCATCAAAGTCAACTATGAACATCAATTCCCACAACTCTATCTAACCAGCTCATTCAAATCTCAGCACACATGGCTCAAACAACAACATACATATAGACATTGCTTCCGGAAGATTAGTGTATTAAATAGGCTTATGAGACTCTGCACTTGTCATACTTACCACCTCTTTCTTCTTTCAAAACTTGTATCATGAACAAACCAATATGATTTATCAAGTCTCATGACAGGGTTAACTTCACTAGCTCCCTAAGTATGATTATCTTTCATACCATATCGTTTGGCATGTGAAACCCCCTTCGACCCTCACCACCTAATTATCTTCATCTATGTGAGTTAGACACTAGTAGATTCGGGATAGTCCCACATAACAAATCTCCTTCAATACTTTGGAAATAAATAATTTGACAACTATATCACACGAAAGCACAATTTTTTCTACATTATCAAAAATACCCAAACAATCATAATTATAATTTGTGGCTTGCAAAGATAACTATTTAGTACAATATAAACTACATATAAAATAAAAGAAATTTCTTAGACTACCACCCAATGGTAGGTAATCACCACCCAACGCCACAAAGTAAGAGGCTCATTGTCTCGCCAACATTCAGCGGTAGCTAGGTGCCATCCAATGATGATCACTTGTTGTCCAACAACAATGCAGCAAAAACTGAGTTTTACAATTGAAGGTATTTTCATCTAATTTAGCTAAGCTTTATTCTTATCTAACAATCAACCACCATTAACTCAAGTCGTAATCCATATTTCTCATCAATCAAAAGAAATCTAAATATTAGCCACAATTTAATTAGATTTTTCTATGCATCACATCTATTTAAGCCTTAACCTTCATGTATAAATAGAGTTATAAGCACAATCACCTCATTATGTCATAGACTATCAATTTTACAGCAACACCATATTTACTCTTACCAATTTAATCCAATTCATGTCCATAAACCACAACAATTCAGTGTTTTTGTTTATATTTGGCTTATGACGAACACTTATGTAATTGATATGTTAAGGATATATACTAGTAAGAGACTTATGCGTACGCACAGGTCGTGTAGTTGGTTTTTACATTTTGTTATTTTGAAAACATATTTTAATATTATTATGTATAAATCAATTATTTATAAATCAATGATTTGAAAGATTATTATTGTTGATTTCCTTATATATAATTATTATATTGATTAAATAAATATATAACTGATTTAATTAAGTAGTATTATTTATTCTTACATATTATGATTTGTTTGAATTTGGGTTATATTAGTATTATTATTGCTATTTAAGTTTCTTAATTGGCATTAAATTCAATTTACGTAATTAGGCTTAAATTTAATTTTCTTGTCATTAAGCTTTTAATTTCGGGTTAAAGGTGAAGGTATATAGTTTAAAATTATGATAAACAATATTGATTGAATATAATAAATATAATTAAATTTTAAATAAAAATTTCATGAGAATATGAAGAGTTTGCGACAAAGGAATAATTAATATATGTCTTTTCAAGACGTCTATAGGTTGATATTGGGAAACAAGTTTATATATTTGGTTTGGGTGTTTCATATTCTTTAGTCGTTTCAAATTTAATCATTGTGGCCCTGGTTGATAAGAAAGGAAGGAGGGAAATAGCCATCTTCATTGGTTACAGGATCACAACTAGCAAATGCCTACTGCAAAAAATTTTAGCTTTACCAATTTTTACCAAAACTCTGTGATGGTAATGGAACCCTCAGAGGTTGGTCTCTTTGCATCTGGCATGCTCTTTTTATGTGTAGACGTAGTTTATGGACCAAAGTTTATTTTTTCAGTCATCTTCTACCAATTTTTCTTTCCTTTTGATGTCTTCCTAGATCTCCAATAGTTTTGTATGTCAACATTAATATATTTTTGTATGTTAGCATGTATATTTATGAATTTAGAGTTATTCTGTGTTATATTCAGTACATCTATTAATTGTCTTTAGTCATAGTTAAATTATTCTCTTGTAGTAGTTTTATATATTGATTAAGTAGATTATTTCAATAACCAAGTACTTTGAATTAATTATAAATCTATATTACCAAATTTCACATTATATAATCCCAAGTGCATGATAATTGAATGTTAATAAACTTATTCTTAATTCCAATGCATAAATAATATGATGCAATATATATGACTATCATTACGTGTAAATGGATTCACATTACAAATAGTATAACTATTCCACTTGGGTAATATTATTTATTATAAAAAAAATCAATTCATATAATAATGGTAGTTATAAAAATAACTATTTATTGTGTACGATTTCATTTACTATAGTATTATACTATTATATACACCATAGCAAGTTCGAAATAATTATATTACTTACACTTATTATAGAAAACACAATCGAAAAAAATATTTTAAAGGAAATTTGTAGTTTTATGGACTTAATATAGGTTTGTATAGTCGTAGTTACGATATGTACTTATTATATGAACATGCATTAGGATTTTTATGAGCTTATAACATTAATAACGCTAGACATGCAGCAGGTGCGCCATAAAATTATGGTGGTGTCATTATGTAGTTATCATATGAACCTACATCAGAACTTATATGACCTTATTAAATTAATAAGACCACACATGTGGCAAGTGTACTAAAGAATTATGTTGGTGTCAAAAGTTAACTATTCAGCATCAGTTGGGTGAAACTCTATATATAATTAAATGTTGTTGTGTTGTTAGTTGTTGGATGGTTTGGATTTTTAATGCATTATCGAAAATAAAGATTTCTTACAGCAATGTAATGGTGATTTTGAAACATGATAAAGCAACACATATGATGACACCAACAAACCATTTACTTGGATCTCCATCTTTCACCGCTCTGTGTTTCTTACAGAAACTGAATAGATGACACCTGAACAACATATCAATGCACAACAACTAAGCATTCATATTTTTGTAAGTACTCTTTGACATAGATTTTTTCCCAAAATGCATATACAAATATGTTGACATGCATTGCACTTATACATTGTTAAAAACTTCTTTGAAACTACATTTGTTGTAGTAGTCAAAGGATTGTTTTCAGTTTTATGGATTAAAATCTTTAATCCTGACTTGCTTTTAACTCTAGAAGTTGCAACATATAATTGATCATGACTAAAAATTGGTTTAGGCAAATACAAACTAATGCAATATAAAGATTGTCCTTGAGATTTTTTTATGGTCATAACATAACATAACATGATAAGCAATTGTCTTTTAATCAACTTGAATGGCCAATGGGACTATGATGGTGACATGGATAAACGTGGAATGTAAATTTTTGTTCCTTTTCTTTGCAGTTATAATCTTTCCACTGATTACATGCTTTGCAAGTTTAGTGACTATTAATCTGCTTTCATTACACAAACCTTGAGATTGATCCAAATTTCTCAGAAGCATAATTGGGGCACCAACCTTCAGTTTGATATTGTAGTTTGGTAATCCAAATGTTCTCAATAAATTTAAAATTCTGGTGTAAACTGTCATATACATAAACTTCCATGGTGTTAGATGTATCAATGCAGTCTACGTTGAGGTATTCTTTGACTTCACTTGAAATACATGAATAATAGTTCTTAAATATGAAATATGGAACAAATGTATATGTAAATGACAATTAGGAATGAAGCATCACCTAGAATTGATTCCAAAACATATTGATTGATTTCATCTACTGTTTCAATCCGACTGGCTAGAATAGCTCTTTATATTAGGAACATTTCATCTTCAAAGTTTTCCATTAATTGTGATATGTGGTACTAACTATGGGTTGGATATGATCGATATAGTTCTTTATTAGAAATTCTGATAGGATTTCTATATATAGTCATTTGGTTAATTCAATGAATTATCACAAATTTTGATTATCCAGGCAGAAAACTCTTCAATTTCAACAATAGTAGAGTCGTGTAATCCATGTTGTAAGAGTCACATGTTTTTTGTCAAGTTCATGATCTAGAAATGGTCCCATGGATAGGATGAGTTGATAGTTGCATGATACCAAGAGGAATAACAAGAAGAATTTGTCTAAAATACCCTCCAAATACTATTACTTTGCCACCAAAAACTAAATCAGATCTATTGTTGTCTCTCATGATATCTTTTAAAGTTTGATACAGGCCTCGAAACAAATTTTGTATGCCATTGGTGCTTCATCCCAAATTATTAGGTTCGCCAATTTCATCAACTTTGATAGTTCACTACCCTTTGTAATGTTGCAGACAAAAAGTTCAAGTGTAAGAACTGGAATCTTAAATTTTGAATGAGTTGTTCTACCTCCTAGCAATAACAAAGAAGTTATGCCACTTGATGCAACATTTAGCATTATTTTTCCTTCAGATTGAAGAGCCAAAGATAACGTGTTCCACGTAAATATTTTTCGTGTTCCTCCGTATCCATCTAAAAAGAGCATTCCCCCTTTTCATGATAGACAACATTTATAATCTTTTGGAAATTATGCCTTTGTTTATCTGCAATTCAATACTAATTATGTTATATTCCAATAAGTTGTATGAGAAACATATGTAGAAAAGAACGCTAACCTGTCTTAGTTTTAAAATTTGATTGAAACACGTGTAGCTCATCATCCTTGTTGTAATCAAGTTCTATATATACTAATTTATTTCCACAATACTTTACTGCAAAATCGTTAGGATAAGGCATGGAGGGAAATTCCTTTAATGTTCTCCTATTATTCTTTAATAGCTTCTTAATCTCAATCAAGGTCAAATTTTCAAGTGTTTCCATATTCAGATTGAGGTACGTAACAAATGAATTAATTTAATAAATTTTAGAGTTGAAACATAAATTTGATATTGTTAAAGTCAATTTTACCTGAATTTCTAGCAATAATTCTTTCATTATATAAAATTCTATTAGATAGTCATTCTCATGTTTTGTTCCATAGATCGTTAAGTTTGTTGATGCTATTTGACATAAGGATGATTACAAATAATTTCCTCAAGAAGTTTCCCGATCCCCAATTTTTTGCTTCCTTGATAACTTCCACATATTTGGTATCGTCTGCCAAAAATCCAGAAGTTTCACATACTTCTCTAAAGGTAGGATATGTTATGTTTTCAACAGTTCGTAGATCTATGTAGGATATTGGACCTTTACAATTATTAGCATTCTCCTTAGGTAGAAAATTTCACCATTTGCTGGGGGAACCTATATAAGTCTTCCAATGGTGTTACCTTTTTTTCTTGGTTTCCAACACCTTTGATTCTTATTATAAACATACCTAGATACAAATTGTAGATATGTTAAATCCCTTGCATCATAATATTTCTTGTTTCACTCCATCCACTTGTGAACATGGACTCTCTAACTGTTGGTTTTGCCATGATTTCATCAATATCATCATCATTCTTGAAGTACACTGATTACTCACCAGGAAGATGAAAAAATAATCGTTCAACAGTCGAATTTCTTCTATGAATTGGAAACAAAAATATTCTCTAACACGCTTCACATGGAGAAATATATCTACAATCAAATGTAATGTCATTCTTCACAATGCTAACACTATTATTTCTTCGATGATAATGAGGAAAACCATCTTTTGCAATTGTAATAGTATTTTGAAATTTGTTTGGATAAAATCAAGAACATGATCCATTTTTCATGCACGAAGATGATATCTTTGATATTCCACATGGTCTGTGAATCATAAGTTCTTTTACACAAGCATACAATTATGACTCTTCTTTTGCACATGGTATTTCAGTTCAGATTACCTTGTCAATATCCAGTGGTGTTGGATATTTGCTACAAGGATGCAAAAATATCAATAAATGAGCATGTGGTAAACCACATTTTTGGAATTCAATATTATACATGTCTGCAATCACAAATTACTTACATAATTAGAATAACAGATTAAATGAAGTAAGTACATTTAAGAACTATAGTATCAATACATACATGTTATGACTCTTCCTAATATATTCTTTTTTGTTAAATCTCATAGTAGTTGCTCAAATTTGATTTTGAATACTCTTGCAATAATATATGGCCGATCCGAAGAAGTTAATTTTAAAGGGTTCAATATTCTGCAAATCTCTGGCCATTTTGGATTGTAAGTAACAATTACAAAAGGATCTAGGAATCCTACATGACCACATATTGTCATCCCATCAAAATATAATTGATTCATAAATCTCCTGCCACCAAAAAACTTTGATGGAAGCACAAATCATTTCCCTTTCTCTGAAGCTTTAGTGTGGCTTTCATTACTTGGTTGACAAAGGTTACAGTATTTATCAACCTTGAGCTTCGACTGATTGTTTCTGATGAATGATAATCTTTCGGACTCAATCATTATATATCCATCTACAAAAAATTGTTGAAACAATTTTCTAGATCTTAGAATAGTCATTGGCTCACATTGTCAAGTTTGAATTCTAAAACAAAACCATTCCCTAATTGTTAACCGATTACGTTTTAATGCCAAAGAATCACGATGATAATATCATGCCTATATCCATCTTCATCATATGGAAACAACAGAGGATATTGATAACCCAAATAACTTATGTGAAACTCATTTATTCTTTATAACTTTCTTATTGTGCTTTCCATAATAATATACCTAGGAGAAGCAATATCAACATCAACTACTATTAATGCAAATACTTTTGAAACTGTGGAGATGTTGTATATACATCCATCTTTTTTAGTATCTGCTATAAGTTTTAATTTAAGATCATGATATGGATGTTCCATATATTTATCCCTTGCCATTCTGAAAGATTTTGCATGCACATTGTATTTGTTTAGCATCTTTGTTAGTCTTTTAACAATTTCAGCATCAATATCATTGTTGTTCCTACATTGAATTTTAGATCAATACAATCATGAAACACAATATAATATCAATTATTAACATAATTGTACTATACCTTAGAGATTGAATTCTATTTGTCGCAATCGAGATCGTGGCGGGACGGCGAAAATAATTTAAAAGGTACAAAGGAGTCGCCACCATAGTTTATTATGAAAAACTATAGAAAAACCTTAAAAGAAAGAATAGTCTTTAAAATCAAATTTGGGTTCGGGAGTCAATTACGTGTGGGGAAGGTATTAGCATCCTCACAACGTCAGTCCTAAGACAGTCCCCTTTAATTAAGTATGCAAGATAAAGGTAGATTTTTAAAATATTTGTTGTTCCCCAAAAATCAAACAAAATAAATACATATACAAAACAATAAAGATAAAAAAAATTATTTTTTATTTTTTTGTTGGCTCGACGAGGATTGTACCTCGTTCCTACGTATTTCCATTTGGAAAATCAAGGATATCGTAGTTATTTGTAAAAATATTTGTTGTTTGATATTATTATTATTATTTAGTTTTAGATTTTAATATTCTTATTATGAAGAGAATTTGAGGTTCAACATGATTAAATTATCAAGTAAATCCAAGAATTGACATGATATCAAAAAATAATTAAAAAGAGAGTATAATTTATAATTTATAATTTATAATTATTTTTATTTTAGATTTTAATATTTTTTTTATTATCAAGATAATTTGACATTCAACACGATAAAAGACTTAGTTATCAAGCAAATTCGAAACTTAACATGATATTTAATAATTATATAAAAGAAATAATTTATAATTTTTTTTTAAATAAGAGAATTAAAAGCCTATGGAGGAGTATTTTAATTATCAAGCAAATCCAAGACTTCACATGATATTCAATAAAGAAATATAATTTATAATTTATATTTTATTTTTATTTCTTAAAATAAGAGAATCAAAAGCCTACACAAATGTGTTTTAGTTATCAAGCAAATCCAAGACTTGACATGATATTCAATAATTATATAAAAGAAATAATATTTTTTTTTAAATATGAGAATTAAAAGCCTATGAAAGATATTTCTAGTTACCAGGATAAAAATAACGGCATCTGTAACATCCCATTTAAATAAGAACATAATTAAATGAGACATCACACAATATAATATAAATAGCAAAGTTACGGAGTATTAATGTCACCTCTTACAATTATCCAAGAATACTTAAAATGAAATACTAAGGCACACCACGGTGTCAATAACAAGACAGAGTAATAGATTAGCAATATTCAAAATAAATGCTCAAAGAGCAAGATAATACAAGGGCTACCACCCTAAAAGAAAACTTGAAGATAAGTGGGATCTGACCTAAGAAGGACTAAGCAGCGGAATCTCCATCACCCTGATGACCACGGGGAGTTCTCGCATCTGCTCACACAATAAATTGATGATCATCGCAAAAGGAGAAAACCACACATAAAACATACAAACAAGTAGAAAGGGTAAGCTAAAGTAAAAAGGTTTCCATCATGCAATTGAACATACAATTTAAAAGTCATGAGTACATAAATCAACAAAGCATATAATGACCGACAAGCAAAACACTAAGACTCAAAGACACAATTTATCTGGATACATATAATTAGTCGGATTCACTAGATGCTTGCACTTATGGTGGCCTCTACTGCTCTGTAGAGCCATTGCCAATGGGTTTCACCCTACCACTCACAAAGTTAGCCTTCAAACATCTAAGGCCATTATCCTGCCAAAGACTAGGGCCTCCTACTACTCTCACCACTTGAGTCAGTGCGCTCTACGTGAGACTAACTGACTCTTTAGAGTGTCAGGATGCAATCCTTACTTGAATCCTTACTAAATTATATAATGAGGCACCACCACGAAACCCCGTGGAATTACGTCCTAACTAATGAGGCACTACCATGAGCTCCCACTAACAAGGGTCATGGAATTACGTCTTGACCAATAGGCACCCCCATGAGATCTCAGCTTGAGATTCATAGAATTATGTCCTAAATCACACCAAAATCATGTCTCACCAACCAAGCATAAATTTATCATGCATACCAATTCCATGTCAACTTTTATAACCAACCATCCATTCATGTTCCATACCAAGATCACACCAAACTCATCAATTCTAACCTGTAAGCCATTGAATACATGCAAAATCACTCAATACATGCTTTAATATAGTAATCCAACCAAACATGTGACCATCACTCAACAATAGAGAAGAAAACAATGCCTGAGCACATTCTCGTCCAGTTCTCGCTCAGGCTAAAAGGCCTCGCTCAAGAGAGAGAATTCTCTCACTTAGGTGAGCTCCTTTCACCTAGGCGAGAACTCGAAAAGTGAGAATAGTGGCCTAAGCGTTCTCTTGCTTAGGCGAGACCTCCTCGCCTGAGCGAGATGGACTCTCGCTCAAAACAAGAGCTCGTCGCCTGAGCGACAGCTCATGCAAGTTCCAGGGAGCAACTTCTGGTACTCACTCGCCTGGGCAAAAACACCATGTTCCTCCATTGTTCACGCGTGCAATAGTCAGATATTCACCACCAAACAACGTTTTAGCACTTCTCTAGCAATCACAACGTCAAACAACTCACAATATCATGAAGCAAGACCAAAACAAGCAAAAAATCGAAGAATAAACAAAACCCTAGCTTCCCTTACCTTATCAAGGCTACTATGAGAGGTTTTTGGCACGAACAGAAAAACATATCCAGCTCCTTGAAAAACTTAGTGAGCTAGAAAAATAGTGGAACAGACAGGAAACGAGGTCATCAAAAGGAACCTTAGTTGGTACCAAGACAACAAAGCTAGAATAGAGGGAGGTTAACTTACATGGAATAAACGGAGTCGTTCCAGCTCAATGAAAAGCGGAAGCAAAACCCTAGCAGAGCTCAGTTGCGGGAAAGGAGAGGGAAAAAAGCTGGTTCATTTATGGGAAATAGAAGAACGAGTGAGTTAGGCTGCTCTAGGGTTTTGGACACTTCATGGGCTAGCCCTAGGCCCAACTGATTTAAGGCAAGCCCTTAAACATTGAGGCAAAAATAAAGTGGGCCTTACATTCTCCCCAACAACAAAAATTTTTTACCTCGAAAATGAAGACTTACCAAGAGAATAGATGCGAATGTGACTTCCTCATATCCTCCTCTAACTCCTAAGTAGAGTCACCTGTCCTTCGATCCCAGATGACCTTGATAAGATTGACTGGTTTTCTCCTACGTTCCTCAACTCGGCTATCCTCCAAAGCAACATGTGGTACTTATATCGTGAGATCCTCCCTGATCTGCCTATCCTCGGCTTCCAACACATGAGATGGGTCAAACACGTATTTCCTCAACTGCGAGACATGGAATACGGGATGGAAATTTGCCAACTAAGGAGGCAAAGCAATCTCATAAGCTACGGGCGAAATCCTCCTCGAGATCTGGTAAGGGCTAAGGAACTTAGGAGAAAGCGTCCTTGAGCGTAGAGCCCTTCCCATACTAGTGGTTCGGGTCACCCTTAAGAACACGTGATCTCTAGCCGCGAATTCCAAATGTCTCCTCCTGCGGTTTGGATAAGCCTTTTGCCTACTATGATAGGCCTGCATTCTATCTCTCACTAATTTCACCTTCTTTGTTTGTTCCAACAACTCTGGTCCAACAAGCACTGCTTCCCCATCTTGATACCAACATAGAGGAGTCCTACGCTTTCTGCCATAAAGGGCTTCATATGGGGCCATGTTGATGCTCGCATGAAAACTATTGTTGTAGGTGAATTCTATCAAGCGCAATACTTCATCCCAAGCACCCAAATGATCGAGCACGAATGTTCTCAATAAGTCCTCAAGCGACTGAATCGTTTTCTTAGACTAACCATCGGTCTAGGGATGATAGGCTGAATTCATAGTCAACTTGCTACCCAAAGCACTCTGCAATGTCTGCCAAAAATGGGAAGTGAACCGCGAATCTCTATCAGAAACTATACTCGACGGTACCCCATGCAATCTTACTATTTCCTTAATGTACAAGTGGGTCAACTTGGCCATAGGCATTCTTAACTTCATTGCCAAGAAATGAGCACTCCTAGTCAACTGATCTACCACAACCCAGATCGTATCATGACCCCTAAAGGTTTGGGGTAAATGGGTCCCAAAGTCCATAGCTATGCTATCCCATTTCCACACCGGTAGTCCAAAGGCTGTAGAATTCCACCGGGTCTCTGATGCTTTACCTTCGCCTTTTGACAAGTCAAACAAGCGGACACAAACTAAGCCACATCCTTCTTCCTACATAGCCACTAGAAGGTTTCTTTGAGATCCTGGTACATCTTAGTCATGTTAGGATGCAAACTAAGACGACTCTTATGCCCTTCCTCAAGGATTAACCTTTTCATCTCAGTATCATCGGGTACACACACCCTACCTTGGAATCTCAGTACACCATCACTACCCATTGCAAAATCCTTCGCTTCATCTGAACCAAGTTGTTCTCTCATTTCTTCCATACTAGCATCTGCCAACTGTCTTTCTTTAACAAAGTTCAAGAAGTCACTAGATATAGTCGGAGCGCTACATCAAATGAACTCAGATTCTAATTCAACTTGTAACTTCATATCTATGAATTTCTCTAGTAGCTCCAACTCCTTGATCATAAGGTGTGCAATATGTACATTCTTCCTACTCAACGCATCTGCCACCACATTCGCCTTCCCCAGATGGTATAGGAGTTCAAAATCATAGTCTTTCAAGAATTCCATCCACCTCTTTTGCCTCATGTTCAATTCCTTTTGATCAAACAAATACTTGAGGCTCTTGTGATCACTGAATACACGAAACTAGGCACCATAGAGGTAGTGCCTCCAGATCTTCAAGGCCAACACTATAGCTGTCAACTCTAGATCATGAGTGGGATAGGTTCTCTCATGCACCTTAAGTTGCCTCGATGCATATGTCACCGCTTTCTTCTCTTGCATCAACACACAACCAAGCCCTAGATGAGAGGCATCACAATAAACCTCAAAGGGTTTACCAGCATCTAGGATAACCAAAATGAGAGCACTTGTCAACCTTTGCTTAAGCTCTTGAAATCTTCCCTCACATTTATCCGTCCAAGTAAAAGGTTGGTCTTTCCGGGTAAGCTGTGTTAGAGGTGCCACTATCTTTGAGAATCCTTCAATGAATCTCCTATAGTAGCTAGCTAAACCCACGAAGCTGCTGATCTCTGTTGTCGACTTGGGACTTTTCCACTTAACCAATGCCTCAACCTTTGCTAGATCCACCGCAATGCCCTGTGCAGATATCACATGGCCCAAGAATTGTACTTCATCTATCCAGAATTCACACTTGGACAACTTAGCATATAGTTGCTTCTCCCTCAGAACACCAAACACTAATCACAGGTGCTCGGCATGCTCCTCCTAAGTCTTGCAATAAATGAGTATGTCGTCTATGAAGACTACGACAAACTCCAAGAATGGCCTGAAGATCTTGTTCATGTAGTCCATAAACATAGCTAGAGCATTGGTCACACCAAAAGGCATAACCACGTATTCGTAGTGTCTATATTGGGACCTAAAGGTTGTTTTATGTACATCATCTGCCTTTACCAAAATCTGGTGATATCCTGACTGATCTATCTTTGAGAACACTGACGCCCCATGCAACTGATCCATCAGGTCGTCTATTCTCAAGAGGGGATACTTATTCTTGATCGTCATCTTGTTCAACTGTCTATAGTCCACACACAGACGTGAACTCCCATCCTTCTATTTCAGTAAAAACATTGGTGCTCCCCATGGCGAAGTACTAGGTCGAATGAACTGTTTCCCCAATAGTTCCTCTATCTAACTCTTGAGTTCTACCAATTCCACCGGAGCCATACGATATAGATCCATCGACATTGGGATGGTGTCTGGTACTAGGTCAATCGAGAACTCAGTCTCTATTGGGAGGCAACCCTAGTACTTCCTCCGGAAACACATCCTCAAATTCATGTACTACCTATGATAAATGTTCCTTCCTCTTCTTCTTCAGATTGTCATGGCATTTGAGTTACATGTAATTGTTTACTATTTCCTATAATTATTTTTTATTTGTTCACTATTATTTGGTACATTGTTTTTATATTTATCCAGCTATAATTTCTCTTTTGAAATTTTTAGGGTTAAATATGTCTTTGATCTCTTAACTTTTAATGAAAATTGAAATTAGTTCATCTTCGAAACCTTGGTCCAATTTAGTCCCCAAGCATAAAAAATGTGTCGATTTAATCCTTTTAACTAAATTTTGTTAAGTTCATTTAATGTTTCAAATATATTTTATTATAACATTTGAGTTGTTTACACCGTTTGACACATTTTCGCTTTAACGTTAGTTGAGACACGCGTTTGAAACGTGAAATAAACTTAACAAAATTTGGTTAAAATGACTAAATTCACACATCTCTAAAATTCAGGTTCTAAATTGGGCCAAAATTCTGAAGAGAGACTAATTTCATTTTACAAAAAGTTAAGAGATCAAAAATATATTTAATCCAAATTTTTATGATATCATGTTTTATTTATTCTAATTTGTTATTTTTTATAAAAAATTATTTAATTAATATCTTGAACAATGAAGGATAGATATAAGTACTTGTTATTCAAAGAAAATAAGAATAAGACAATAATTTAATATCCATAGTGTTCCGGTAAAAATCTGAGGGTCTTTATCTAATACAAAAACACAAGGATCTCTTGACTTCAAGTAAAAAGCCAAAGCAGGCCAAAAAAATGGTTCAGTCCCTTGGCCCTGGGAATTAATTTTTTATTTATAGCGAAAACTGATTACAAGTTTTTTCTTCTTTTTTGAACAAACGTAGAAAGATATAATCAACAAAATAAAAGATTACATGGTAAAAAATGGATTAGAAATTTAATCTAAGCACCAATATCCTTGAGCCAGCTCTGAGTCAATTATCATTGGTTAGGTTCCAGGAGACTTGAGGGTATTTCTTCTTACACCTCCAAGCATTTCTTCTGCACCTCCAAAATTTCTTTAAATTCCCAAAATACCCTTTGACCATTTAAGGAAACTTACGGACATCACACCCCCAAAAATACTTTCAGAAGTCGACTTCTGGAAGTCAAAATATATGACTTCCGAAAGTCAAAATATATCATCGGAAGTCGACTTTCGGAAGTCAAAATATATCACCGGAAGTCGACTTCCGAAAGTCAAAATATATCACCGAAAGTCGACTTCCAAAAGTCAAAATATATCACCGGAAGTCGACTTCCGGAAGTCAAAAATCATTATCGGAAGTCGACTTCCGGAAATCAAAAAACATTATCGGAAGTCGACTTCCACAGATAAAAAAATTAAATGATTTTAAATATTTTTAATTCTTTCTCAAATTTATATTTTCTAACTTATTTTATTTTATTTTTTAAAACATATATTAAAAATTAAAATTTTTTAAAAAAATACTTTAAAAAATAAAAAACAAAGTAATATAAATACTAAATAAAAAATTAAAAAATAATTTAAATTAAAATAACAAAACTTTAAATTTAAGGAAAATGAAAATATATATATATATATATATATATATATTAATTTAAAGTTTTATTATTTTAAATAAATTTAAATATTAAATAAAATAAAATGAAGGAGAATAAATTTTTTATTTTTTTGTTTTTTTTTATTTAAAGTTTAATATTATTTTAATTTTATATTTATATTTATTTTTAGTATATTAAATAAAAATAAAATTATATATATAGATATTAATATTTTTTTAAAAATATATATTAAGAAATATGAAAACATGAAAAATAAATAAAATAATAAACTAAAAAAATCATTAAAAGTTAAAAAGTATAAATTTTAAAAAGAATTAAACATATTCAAAATAAATTTTGTTTTTTACTTACGGAAGTCAATTAATGTTTTTTGACTTCCGGAAGTCGACTTCCGAGAATACTTTTTTTGACTTCCGAGAATATTTTTAGACTTTCGGAAGTTGACTTCCGGTGATAATTTTTTATTTCTGGAAGTCGACTTCCGGTAATACATTTTGACTTTCGGAAGTCGATTTTCGGTGATATATTTTGACTTCCGGAAGTCATATATTTTGACTTCCGAAAGTTGACATAATTTTGGAGGTGTAGTGTCTGCGGATTTTCTTAAATGGTCAAAGGGTGTTTTGAGAATTTAAAAAAAATTTGGAGGTGTAAAAGAAATTTTGGAGGTGCAAGAAGAAAGACCCGAGACTTGAATATAGGCCCAATTCGGCCCAAAAGAGGCTCTTAACTCATTGACATTGAGGTTGGCCATAAGCTGACCTTACCAATTGGCCTATTAACGACCTTCACTTCCCTAGAGATCGGTTTTCGGACATCTCTAGTGAATCGATTTTCATCTCTAGTGATAAAGATAAATTTTCACTTCAACAATAAAGAATAAAGTAATCAAACAATACTCACTTTATTCAATTGTCCTTCTTATTTATCTCTTTAAAAATTGTTTATCCTCAACCCTTCATTTTAATTCAAATCTAATTAAATAACACGTTAGTTTGAATAAAGGAAATAAAAAACAAAGATATATTTTTCCATCTTTGAATTTCAAAGGCATGATGACTTGTGAAACTAGTAATCAGATTTGTTTTTATAATCATAACATTTACTTTGGTGATACTTAGTTTTTGTTACAAACCTTAATAACAACTTTTATCAGGAAATTTTATACTTTTTTCTCGTACACTATAAAAAAAAACTTAATATTACTAATGATCAAATTTTGTCATTAATGTTTAAGATTCATCAATAAATTAAAATTATTAACAAATTATTAATGACAAAAAATCTTTTGGTTAAATCTTCGTCTTATTGATAAAACAGAAATTTTATTGGTAGTTATCGACAATAAAATATGTCGATAATTATCTATAGATTATATTTTTAAATAATTTTGTTATAAAATTTGTTAATAAAATTTGATAATTAAACATTTTAAAATATGTTGGTAAAATTTGTTAACAATTCAAATTTATTATTATCAAGAAAATCAGTAATTCCAATTTTTTTTTAATAATATAATTAATTGAGAAAGTTTGAATGCAAAATTTTTATTTTGGTTTAGAATGAGTACAGTACATTGGTGATGGAATATCTTTATGGAAGAACTTATAATTAAAGCCTTCCCTTAGGAGTTTTTTTTTTTCTTTGGGAAGAATATCTAAAAGCATGCTTTAAAGAGCATGAGAAACATCATGACTGGAACAAAATGCATAGAGATGTTCTTCACTAATATACTCAAAAAGATTCTTAAATTAGTGACAGGCATATAATTATATTCAAAAAAATATTTTGTTTTTAAAACATATATAATATTAACATGTAAGATCAAATTTTTAATTTTAAAAATCTTCCTAAATTGCATAGATGAAAATCTAATATACTACTGTTTAATATATGAGATTTTCCTTGTACATATTTTATTTTCAAATAAGGTACATATAATATGCACCGGCGGACCTTCGTAGAGACTGAGGAGACAGGTCTCCAATTTTTTTTTTTATATTTATATTTGTATTATATAATTTTTAATATATATTTTAAAAATATAATATTTTTAATATATCTTATATGTTTGATATTTTAATAAATTTTTATATATTTATATCTATATAGGTAAGAAAATGTAACACCCCATTTAAATAATAACTTTAATTTAAATGAATTGTCACACAGATACAACGAGAAACAAGTTATGGAGTATAACGCTACTCCTTACTAATATCCAAAGAAATCCAAGAAAAGATTTAAGGTACACCACGATGCCATATACAAAGTGAAATAGGAGATTGACAGTAAATCAAATAAAAGGTAAGACAATACATGGGCCTTAACCCTAAAAGAAAACTGGAGTCCATCCTAGAGATGCTATGCAGCGAAATCACCGTTTTCCTGTTGACCACGGGGAGTTCTCGCATATGCTCACATCAATAAATTGATGATCATCTTAAAGAGAGAAAACCACACCAGACAGAACATACAACAAACAGAAGGGTAAGCTAGAGAAGAAAGTGATTTATCATACAGTTACATACAATTTTATAGTTCAAGAAGCATAAGCCAACCAATCATGTTATGACTTGCAAACAATACACTAAGACTCAAACACGACTCATTCGGTACATATAATTAGTAGGATTCAGCAGATGCTTGCACTTGTGGTGGACTTCCCTACTCTACCGAGCTAAATGTTACAATGTTTCATCCCCCACACACAAGGTTAGCCCTTAATGAGTTTCAAGCCTCCTGCTACTCTCACCACTAGAGTCAGTACACTCTATGCGAGACTAACTGACTCTTTAGAGTGTCAGGATGCAACCTTACCTTGAATCCTTATTAAATTATATAGATGGGGCACCACCATGAACTCCTACTAACAGGGGTCATGGAATTACGTCCCGACCAACTGAGGCACCACCATGAGGTCTCACCTAGAGGCTCATGGAATTACGCCCCAACCAATGAGGCACCACCACGAAACTATCGTAAAATTACATCCTAACCACATACAAATCATGTTTCATCATCCAAGTATGTAATTGTTATGCATACAAATCTCATGCCAACATTTTGTAACCAACCTTCATTCATATTCCATGCCTAAACCATCATTTTTATCTCATAAATCATCCCATACATGCAACATTCCCAAATCATATTAACTTATCCATCACAGACCATAAATCATCTCACTCATACATAATCACCCAATTCATGCTTTAAAAGTATAATCAATCCAAACATATGGCCAACATCCAAGAATAGAGAAGCAACAAAATAAGCACACTTCTCGCCCAGCTCCTCGCTCAGGCAGAAAAGTCTCGCTCAGGGGTTCTCTCGCTCAGGCGAGCTCCTTTCGCCTAGGCGAGAGCTTGAAAAGTTCTCTCGCTTAGGCAAGACCTCCTCGCCTGAGCGAGATGGCTCTCGCTCAAGACAGGAGCTCGTCGCCTGAGCGACAGCTCACCTAAGTTCTAGGGACGAACCTCTGATGCTCTCGCTTGGGTGAGACTGGCCCGCTTGGGCAAAAATATATGAGTTCTTCACTATTCTTGCGTGTACAATCAAGCATTCACAACCAAACGGAGTTTTCAGCATGTTCCAAGCACTCACAACATCAAATAAGCTATCATCACACAAAAACCATACTAGAGCAAGCATAAAATCAAAGTACAAGCAAAACCCTAGCTTCCCTTACCTAGAAAATGCTAGCCAAACGACCCCGACACTTAAGCGAATGAGCACGAAAGTTCCAGAAGCAGATTTAAGAGCTGAAAACCCTAACACAGATGGGGTACGAGATTACTACAAGGAACATTAACAGTAATTACGAAGAACCAAACTAGAGAAGAAAAGTATGAGTTGACGAACCACTTACGTGAGCAGAAATGAGGTCAAGCTAAACTTGAATCTGATTGAACTTCAAACCCGAGCAAAGCCCTGAGAACAGAAAAGGAGAGAAAGACAGAAATGAAAGGGGTTAGGCTGCCTTAGGGGCTTTGGACACCCTATGGGCTAGTACTTAGGCCCAACAGATGAGGCTAGGCCCCTTTAAATTTTTCGGTCAGGAAAATAGGGTTTTACAGAAAAAGTTCTTTTGTTGTTGTTTATATTTATTTTTTAATTTTATCTTTAAAATATTTTTAAATAAAAATAATTATTTTATTAATATTATCTTTTAAATGATTATCAGTTTAATTTAAGTTTTTTTTTATTTGATTAGTATTTTAAACTTAATCATTATAAATGAAAATTAATTATAGTAAAATTATAAAAAATTATTTATATTTAATTTTATAATTATAAAAATAACATAATTATAATTTTATTATTTTTCATTATTATAAAAGAAGTAAATACAATATTTTTACTAATTTATATAAAAATTTTGGAATTACTCTTTTGGTTTCTATTTTTGTTTAAAAATATTAAGTTGGTCCTCTAGTTTTTTTAATTTCAATTTGGTCACGATTTTTAAAAAAATGATAAATTTTTTTCTTTTTTTTTCGTTAATTTCTTGAATCAAACCAATTTTTTCATCAAAATTGAAGTTATGAATAAGAATGATTTGTGTAACACCCCATTTAAATAATAACCTTAATTTAAATGAAATGTCACACAGATAGAATGAGGAACAAGTCATGGAGTATAACGTTACTCCTTATTAATATCCAAAGAAATCTAGGAAAAAGATTTAAGGCAAACCACGATGTTAGATACAAAGTGAAGTAAGAGATTGACAGTAAATCAAATAAATCCCCAAAAAAGAAAATACATGGGCCTTAGCCCTAAATGAAAGTTGGAATCCAACCCAAAGAGGCTACGCAGCAGAATCATCGTTTCCCTGTTGACCACGGGTAGTCCTCGCATCTGCTCACATCAATAAATTGATGATCATTGCAAAGAGAGAAAACCACACCAGACAAGACATACAACAAATAGAAGGGTAAGCTAGAGTAGAAAACAATTTATCACACAATTACATACTATTTCACAGTTCAAGAAGTATATGTCAACAAAACATGTTATGACTTTTCAAACAATACACTAAGACTCAAACACGACTCATCCGGATACATATAATTAGTCGGATTCAGTAGATGCTTGCACTTGTGGTGGACTTCCCTGCTCTACCGAGCTGCTCTACTGAGCTAATTGTTATAATGTCTCACCCCCCACACAAGGTTAGCCCCTAATGGGTTCCAGGCCTCCTACTACTCTCACCATTAGAGTCAATATGCTCTATGTGAGACTAACTGACTCTTTAGAGTGTCAGGATGCAACCTTACCTTGAATCCTTACTAAATTATATAGATGGGGCACCACTATGAACTCCCACTAACAGGGGGGTCATGGAATTACGTCCCGACCAACTGAGGCACCACCATGAGGTCTCACCTAGAGCCTCATGGGATTACGCCCTAACCAATGAAGCACTACCACAAAACTATCGTGGAATTACACCCTGAACATACCAATATCATGTTTCATCCATTAATATCATATCTCATACCAACACCATGCCACTTTCATTACCAACCATCTCATTTGTTTTACATGTCAAGATCATACCAACACAACCATCAAATTCTTAACCTCAGATATTTCATGCAAAATCACATGCCTCATACTTTAAATAGAGCAAATCAACCAATCAAACAATCAATAACAACCATGTGAGGAAAACAGTGTGGCCTGCAGCAGATCTCGCTCAAGCTAGAAGCCCTCGCTCAAGCGAGAGGGGTCCTCTCGCTTAAGGTGCAGACTCGAGCTTAGGCCGTGGGAGATTTTTCAAACGCTCGTTGAGGAGAGGCCATCTTGTCTGAGGGAGGCTACCCCTCGCCCAAAGGTGAGGTTCCTCGCCTGGGCTAAAAGTGCAGCGACATGCTAAGGCTCCCACGCGTTCTCGCTTAGGCGAGCCCCTCTCGCTTGAGCGAGATGTCACCTCGCTCAAATGAGAGCTCTCCGTCTGAGCGAGAGCGAGAGTACGAACCTAGCCTAGGCGAGACAGGCTCGCTTGGGCGAGAGTATCAGATCTCGTCACTGTTCTCCCTACAACAATCACATTTTCATATCCAAACAACACTACAAGGCATTCCACATTTCAACAACAGCACACAAGCCATAAATCATGAGACAACGGCAAGGCAAGCAACAATCGGAGTAAATAAGCAAGCCCTAGCTTCCCTTATCTGGAAAAAGCTAGTAAACGACTCGTACACCCAACAATCGAGCACAATAGATCTAGGAACAAATTCAGGAGCTGAAAAACAGCGGATCAGGTTTAATACACTAGTGCAAAATTCCTATTTTACCTCGCCTTATATGCCTCGGTTGGCCAGGAACCGAAGCATATAATGGCGCGGTGGCATTTTTGCAATTAGAGCCAAGTTTTAGGCCTCAGTTCTCCAAATACCCGAAGCCAAAGAGGGGTATAGGCTGCGGTTCGCTCAAAACCGGTGCCAAAGAGGGGTTTAGGCCTCGGTCCAGTAGGACCCGAAGCCAAAAAGTGGCTGGAAGTCAGGGTATAGGCCTCGGTCCAGTAGGACCCGAAGCCAAAAAGTGGCTGGAAGTCAGGGTATAGGCCTCGGTCCAAGGAGACCCGGTGCCAAAGGGGGTCAATGGCTTCGGTTCTTCTAACAACCGAAGCCATAGGGTTTATTTAGGGTTTGAAAATCGCGAACCCTTCTTCTTCCCCGCGCCAGCCTCTAAAACTCTCTCTCTCTCTCTCTCCGCTGCCTCTCTCCCCGCTGCACCTACTGCCACCACACCCTCCGGCCACCGTCGACGTCCTCCGGCCAGTGCAACCACCACGCGACCTTCTCCTCCGGCCACCTATTCACATCTCTCTCTGTCGATGTCTCTCTCGCGCGCTCTCTCTCTCTCTGCTGCACCCTTCGGCCACCGTTGACCATCTTCGGCCACCTGCGACCACCTTCGGCCAGTGCAACCACCACGCGCAAGCCCCCTCCATTTCGCGTCTCTCTCTGTCGCTCTCTCTCTCGCGGTCTCTCTCGTGCGCGCGCTCTCCCTCCGCTGCACCCACTGCCACCACACCCTCCGGCCATCGTCGACCACCATACTATGAGTTAGACTTAGTTTTCCGTTTGAGATTCAATACGAAAATTATGTATGGTCCCCAAATTTGCATTTTGACGAAACTACTTATTTTTTAATTAGATAAAAGGGGATACAATACTAATAATTTAAATGTATTGAATCTTGAATTGTCCAATTTGACAGTTTAAGAAGATAAATCACTTTTTAGTAGTTTATTAGTGCATATATATTTTAAAATACATATCTTAAAATTCATGAATATTTGTCAATTGTGTTTTGTATTGATCTTCAGGTGCTATTTGATTGTGGTTTATAATCACTTTCATTTCGTGTATTCTGAAGGCCAATGCAAAATGCTGGCAAAATTTCGTGAAATTTAATATATGTATTTTAAAAGTAATATGTACCAATAAAATAAAGAAAGTGAATCTTCTTAAATGGGATAGGGTCACATCTTGATTACGACATGAGCATTGATTCAAAGATTACTGAAATTGTTCACGCGATTTCAGTATGGATCGAGATTGGATTAATTTACCATGTATCAGCGCTGAGTATGAGAATGGAGTAGAAGAATTTATAAAATTTGCGCAACGTTATGAGGGGAGAAGTGATGATGAGGTGAAGTTCAGATGTCCTTGTGTCAACTGTTTGAATGGAAGAAAATTGAATGCAACTCAAGTTAGGGAACATCTTATTTGTGATGGTTTCCTTAAAAGTTATACAATATGGACATGGCACGGCGAATTAATACACATTCCAACTG
>Ga0214544_1005554_pt1 | contig 24301 bp, 15 predicted proteins | sample CNSS3metaG_FD_160074 | JGI IMG/M metagenome (GOLD analysis project Ga0214544, IMG submission 160074) | Root nodule microbial communities from cowpea collected in UCLA plant growth center, Los Angeles, California, USA - CNSS3 | ecosystem: Host-associated > Plants > Roots > Nodule | place: USA... | reverse complement strand
TGCTTTTTGCTTTCCTCTCTCTTCCACTTCATCCAAGTGCTCCAATCACCAAGTGCCACCTAGCCATGCTCTACTTTCTCTTAATTACCTACAAAACAAGACAAACAAGGATTAGCATGTTAGTTTAAGTTAATCTAATCTTGGTCAAAGGTCAACTTTGGATCAAAGTCAAAAAGTCAACCAAAATAAGTCAACTAGAAACCAACTTAGGGAATTCAAACTAAAATAAGACTCCCCTCTAGACATGCTTCTAGTGATCCTTCTTGAGGGAGCTTCTAAGGAGGTGGTCACGCCTTCATCACATATTTACCTCTTTCTTTCCTTTCATGATATCTTGAAGAGGTTCTTCCTCACCCTGCTTAATTCCAAAATTGTCAATGGCCTCCTCTTCTCTTTTCTTTTCTTGATTCTATTTTATTTGAGGGTTTCTTTTTGTGCCCCACTCTCTCTTCTTGGAGTGATGGAACAATTCTTTAATCTCCTTCAGGTCCTGTAGAATATCTTTTGCAATAGACCAACTTTTCAACTCTACCATAACTTTTCATTGTTTGTTGGCCAAAGTTTCTAAATTTCCCCTTCTCTTCAAATCCGATAGGTTAGACCAAATTGTTAGGAACCTAGAAATGAATAGAGAAAGAAGAGTAATATTTCTATTGAATACACTGAAAAGAACAAAAAATAGGAGAACACTCTCCTCTAAGGGTTTTCCCCTTCACAAAGAGCTAAAGCTCAATCTACCAAATTCTCCTCCTTTCCTCTCCTCTCCTATATATGACATTATATAGACTTTGTTAGAAAGTCCCCCTATACAACTTCCTAGTTTACTATTTTCATCTCTAAATTTCTTCCTAACCTACCCATTAATTCTATGCCTAACAGAGTATGATATTATATATTTGTTTTTATGGATGAATTCATGGTGGAAATTGTGAGACCCTCTTTTGAGATATGTTTTGGTTTTTTTGTTGGTGATGAGTGGTGAAGCTTGATTTTTTTTAATTGATAATGTATAGCAGAATTATGATAATATGTTGGTGGCTTGTTGCTTGGACTAAGGGTGCATGACAATTTGTTTTTACTATTGTTTCTTTATAAATTTTGAGAAAATACTAATGCAAGAGAAAAATTGGAAGTTTATGGCTCAATGAAATTTGTGCGTTTGTAGGAAAAATTAGGGTTGGGGAAATTTCTATCATATTGGCAGGTTGAAGCTTGTTTTGGTGGTTGAGCATACTCTTTTTCTTTTTTTCCATGTTGAGATGAATGATGTTCATGTCGTTAGTATAATTTGTATAAGGATAATTTTTCCATGTGGTTATGAAATATTCTTGGTGGTATTGATGAATATTTTGGTTTGGATAACAAAGGTTGTGTTGAGAAATTGGAATGGACGATTTTGGTTAAAAGTTGTAAGTATACAATTATAGTTCGTGTTCATGTGCAAAGAAGGTCGTGGTATTGATTTTAGGCATGTGATTTGTTGTTAGTTGTTTGGTGTTTTAAGACTGAAATTTGGATGGTGTGAACATGAAGTTAGAGTTGAATGGTTATGAGTTTGTGTGCCAAATTGGTAAATGCAAAATGTTATAGGCAATGTTAGTATAGGTGGTGAATGATTTTGGGCGAGTTTTATTAAAAGGCATGATGTAAGTATTTGTAGTTTTGTTCTTATGGTTTTAAGAATTGATAAAGGATTTGTACGTTGGAGCATGATGATATTGATATAAGAGTTTTCCTTGATATGTATACGGTTTCGAGTTAATAGGAATGTTATGGGATGGTTAGTGTTTCATTTTGTGCATGTTTTGGATGTTTGGCATGTTAAATATGGTTTCGGGTTCCTAGACCTTCGTACTCTGGAAGTGTTTTTACGAAATAAAGTGGTCATTGAGCGAGTGAGAGTCGTTGGGCTAGTGATTGGTTTGTGTGTGTCAAAAAATTGAGAGACGAAGTGGTCGTTGGGCAAATCGGGTCGCTCGACAAAGAGAGGTGTGTACATTGGGCAAATAGTGAGGTCAATGGTAGTGTGTTTTCTTCTGGTCTATGCTTTGGTAAAATTGAGTTTCTCGATTATTTAACCGTTGGATTGATGATGAATGGTTGTCTTAGATTTAGAAGTGTAAAATGCATCTTGGACAAAAGGGGTAAAAACAGTGGCGGACGATCATTGGGGCAGGTGGTGGCCATGGCCCCTCCTCCCCTCCTCACAATTTTTAATTTTTTATATTATATATATTAATTATTTTCAATTTTTTATTTTTTTATTATATGTAATATATAGGAATTGATAAAAGTTAAATGAGGTATCTTTTTATTTATTTTATAAGACATAACATTTAATGTTAATAAATATTAAAATATAAAATCAAATGTAATAAATAATAAAAATATTTATTAAGATATTTTTATTTTCTTTTTCATTGTATTTTTAATTTTTCCACAAGTTATATTGATCTCACACTCTCACATGTTTTCTTTTCGTTTTGAGAAAAAAGAAACAGTTAAATATAAACTTATTCTTTTTTTCTTTCATTTATCATTTGTTCTCTTTCATTTGTGAAGACAAAAGGTATTTCTTTCGCATTACTTGATAGTGAAATATATGTTTAATAGTTAACATTATTTTTTACCACATGAGCCTTATATTCATTTTTTATGATTATAGGAAAAAAATGATTGTACTATGTGTTTTTTCATAATCATCTTTTAATGGGACTTGATTGTCATTGATTTTTCTCTTTTAGTAACTTAATTTTTATTTTTTTAATTAAATTATGATAAATTATTTTTTAATCTTAAACTTAAAAAGAAATAGGTATGTTGATGAATAATAAAAGAATAGATTTATTTCTTAAAAGTGATAAAAAGAAAGTTTTGGTGAAGATGAAATCAATACAAATTCAATATCTTAGCTTTTATGTATCCTGAATCATGATACAAATGATCATATTGTTCCATTAGAACGTGTTTTATATTAATGTTTTGGAACATGTTTATATTTACATTGAAAAATAAATAGTTGAAAATTTTAGTTTTGACTCAATTATGGATGAGTTCAAAAAATTGGAAAACAAAGGACAATCCTTTGTATATGTGTGATTTCTTTTATAGATACATGGTTATACTAAATTATTTATTCATTTTTATTGTGTTAATGGCAATAATTAAATATATAAATTTTGAATTTTGAATATATTATTTTGGCTCCCCTAGTATTAGTCAAGATATGCCACTGGGTAAAAAGACCCTAGAACAAAAATCAACGACGAGAAGAATGGAGGACATCAAATGGATAGAGATACAGAACGGAAGGAAACCATGCCACTTGGAGGGGATTCCAAGATAAGTGTGGAAGATTTGCCACTTTGAATCGAAGATTCAAATATAAAGAATGGTGGTTCAAAAGAGAATCTCGAGATGTGAAAACCTAGCCTGTGACTCTTTGCTTGTAAATACTAGATTAGGATTTTATTTTTGGATTTGTATTTTGGCCTAGTAGAATGGGGTTTTCTTTGGGCCATGTATTGGGCTTTAGAGGAAATTGGGCTTTAGAAATCATTTGGACCAAAAAGGGAATTGGGCCTTGAATTAAAGCGCATGAGCTAGAGAGATCTAAAAGCTTCAAAGCTTGCTTTCCAAGGCTTCAAGTGTCCCATGGACTCCTTGGTCTCATTTTAGCCTATAAATAGAAGGCTTAGGACATGTTGTCGCAACCGAAACCGCAACGATACAACGAACCAAAATTAAAACTTGAAAAACTAGAGTTTGTAGTTGTCACCATAGTTTATTCTGAAAAACTACGGGAAAACCGAAAAGATCAAACAAGGTCTGCGAAAACTGAATTTTGGGTCCGAGAGTCGATTATGCATAGGGAAGGTGTTAACACCCTACAACACTCGTCCTAACATAGTACCTTTAATTAAATTTGCAAAAATTATGTGGTTTTCAAAATATTTAATTTTCCCGCAAAAATAAGAAAACATGTTAAAAAAAATCTTTTTGTTATTTTTGGGTCCGACAAGGATGTATCTAGTTCCAATGTATTTTCGTTCAAAATGAAAAATCAGGGACGATGCAGTTCTAAATGAAAAATGTATTTGAGAAAAGATTTGATTTTTATTTGTTGAATCCGACAATGATTGACCTCGCTCTTACGTATTTGCATTCATAATGGAAAATCAAGGATCACAGAGTTCTTTAAGAACATCTTAGAAATTGTTGGTTTCAGTTTTTATGTTTTATTTTTTAATTTTGAAATGTTTTTATGGTTGTTTGGTATTTTTAATTATTAGAAAATGAGTGTCACGAGATGCATGTGTCCGAACTGACACTAAAATTAAATAAAGAAAATCATTTTTTTATTTTTATTTCTTTATATTTTTGTTATATTTATTAGAAAAGGAAATTTGAAAATTAGTATCACACAACACGAATTGCTGGATAAACACTAAAAAAATGAGTAAAACTATTTTTTTTGTGATTTTTAGAATAAGATATTTATGAATAGTAGAAAAAAATATCCCTAGAGCAAAAAGTCAAAGCTAGGTGTAAAACAAAAAACACATACATTATTAAAAGAAAATATAATAAAAATAAGGAATGCATAAATTAAAAGAAAAATAATAACAGTGACATACCTTCTAAACTTTTTAATTCTTCTCCATTAATCTTACTCTTTTGTTAACTACCTTTTCTCCTCTCTTTTTTTTAATTCTACCTCTTTTCCTAATATTTTTGTTTTTTTTTCAAAAGAGGTAAAAATAAGGCGTGTATGTGAGAGTGGTAATGAGGAAAAAAGAAAGACAGAAGTGTAGAAAATATTTTATTTTTTTCATATGACAGATTGTGTATTTATATCTACGCATTGCAATGCCAAAGTAATCCTAGCCTTAATTGTAAAGAAGAATATAAAGAATAATTGGTCATGATAGCAGCACATTACGATAATCAAGTCACAACAAATCAGAGAGCACAATATCAATCATCATTTGTAATATTGATTCTAATCATTAGAAGAGATATGACTTCTAATTATTAGGATCATATCATTATTTTCTCTATAAAGAACAAAGGATAGAAAAGCAAATAGTGAGGACGGATATATTTTTTTTCCTTTTTTTTTTCAACTCTCATTTTTTTTTCTTCTTTTTCTAAAATTAAACCTTAAAAATCATCGAAGAAAATTTTATTCGACCTTTTTTTATTTACCATTAACTTAAAAACATTTCTTTTATTTTTATTTTTTTCGAAATTAAATTTATTCACCTGGATGAAATTGGGTGTTGACAGCTGCCCCTTTTTACTTAGATTTTACTAGATAATATGAAAGTTTGATTTTTTTTTTATATATTATTGTAGTAAAAGATAAGTAAAGATACACACACTAATTTCGTTTGAGTTTCAAAAGATAACATATTTAAAGAAAAACTTGAACATTCCAAAGGAGAGGGTCTCTGTTTGAGAGAAAATAACTAGGTGACCATTACCAAGTAGAGGGTCCCGATCTGACACACCATTTTTTTATTTTACTTTTTGAAAAAAAAAAACAAATTAGACCAATCATGAGAAAAGGGTCTACATCTAAATTATTTTTTTTCTCCAACTTTTATCTTTTGAAAAAAATTATACCAATCCCGAGGAAAGGATCTATATTCAAAGGATTTTGCGAGGAGGGGTTCTATATCCAAATAATTCGGTGGCCATTATCACATAAGGGGTCCCGATCCGAAAAAAAACATTGTTTTTGACTTTTTGAAAAAAAACAAATTAGACCAATCCCGAGGAGAGGGTCTATATCTAAAGGATTCAGTGACCATTACCACGTAGAGGGTCCCAATCCCAAAAACCATGAATTTAAACAATTTTTTTGGATTATGATGGATGATATGTTGTGAATGTGTGTATGATGCATGGTATGATGAAACTAATTGAAAATACTCTTTTTTGTATTTTCCATTTTTTACCATCAGTATGAAAAATGTTGGAGGAATATGCTATTGTGCATGTTATGAATCCATATTGAACATTGATTATGCATGACATGATATGATTTTCTTTTTGAACCTAGATAATGATGCATGCAAGAATGTGTGGATGCATGGGTGAAATTCATGAGACCCTTATTTACTCTTTTTTTCATTTTTTATTTATTTTTTCTCCATTTATTTTAATTTGATAGCAAGGAAAACTAGGCTTAGAGGCTAGAAAGAACTAGGCTTGGGGGCTAGTGTGGAAACGTGGCTTAGGGACCAGAAAAAATTGGGCTTTTGGGCCATATAAGTCATTCTTATAAATGAAGAGGACCATCAATTTGAGAAACATCATATAGACAAATCTGTTCCTTTTTTTAATTTTCTTCCTTCTAAAACAAAAGTATTTGATAACCATTCATATAAGTGAAAAGGTTTTGACCGAAAAGGTGAAATGGTCCGTTAAAAAAATGGATGACGCATGTATGCATGACTCGGTATGATGCATGAAATGATTTATGTGTGCTTTTTCCTTTTTTCATTTTTTATTTGAAAACAAGTTTCAATTGATCCCCATTCGTTATTTCGAATTCATGGAATCATTCTACTTTGATAATTTAATTTTTTACTTTTCAAAATCATTTCTTTGGTCTAATTAGTTTAATCATTTCTTTTGAAACACAATTTGAATGACATGCATGAAATTGTCAAGGGCTTGGAAAGGCTTAGATGAGGTGATAGAGATTAACTAGGGAGTTTCCGCAATTTGGATTGGTCTCAAGGGATAAAACGTATTTGTATTTTCCCCATTTATTAATGGTATATATGAAGAAAATGATGGGGACTTCAAAATTTTGCCTCTAGTGTGAGAGCCTAGGATGGTATTGAGGTGCAAAAGCATGTTTAACTTTTCTTAATTGAGGAAGTGGAAAAATGACGAAATCTTCACAAGTTGCCCCTAATGTGATCATAGTCCTCAATGTGAATAAATGACTCACTTCAAGATGAATGATGGGAATATATATGAATTACAAACAAAGTGGCTGCCTTAGTTTGGGTTTCAGATTGATAAAGATGGACTATGGTAAGGTTGGTCAAGGTTTAGGCTCAAAGTGGGGTATATGGTAGGAATCAAAGATGAAGTTCCATGAAGAATGAATCAAAAAGAGATAGCCCTAATTTAAATTTATTTCTTGAATTCCCATGCTAATTTTGGAGCTTTGAAAACATGTCAACCAAAAATAAATCGCCCCAGTGTTTAAAAACAAATTTTGGAACACACATTTTCAATCTTGTTTTTTTTTTCATCATTCTTTTATAAAATAAACTTGTTAGTAAATCAAAATTTTTCTCTAAATTAAAATGTTTGAAAGATAACAACGAATCTTTGATCTGTGTGGACTTTATTAGGCTTGTATCGTGGCCAAGTCTAAGGGTATGAAAGAAAATGATAGTAAAGGCCCCAGAAAGTGATGTGAGGGTTGTTTGGAACAAGGATATTTGAATAATGTTTCATTCAATATTTGTTTGACTTCTTTTTGTTCACCTTTTTTTTTTATATTTTGACCTTTTATTCCTATTCTCCAAACTTTTGGTTCTCTCTTTTTTTTCCTTTCTTGATACGACCATATCATTTTGTTTCTTTTTTTTATTTTCTGATATTTTTGTATTGATGAACTACCGGTTGGATGAAACAAATGCAAACATTATGTCAACCCTTAATGTAAGGGTGACCCTTGTTTAGGGTAATTTGAAAGAATTTTTTTTGCAAGCTCAAATTGGGTAGTAGAGAATAGTTTTTTTTTATATAAATAAACATGGCCACACATAATTTCAAATCATGATTATTTTTCTCAAAAATTTTAATTAAAATAGGAAAATAATTTATTTCATATGACATTATGCCCCTTCTTGGTAATCCTTCATGGAAAATGAAATGATGGTGGAAGAGTGATGAGTTCAAATTTTTGCCCTCATTTAATGTTTAAATTTGGGGATTTAATAGAATTTTTGTGCTTAGGGATTGATTTAATTAGGATTTGTGATTATTAGATTTATTGAGTACGTAAGGTAAAAATGACGTAAAAACTGATTTTAGTTGCATAAAATATTATTGGATATTCTAACGTTTGTTAATACAGTTGAAGTTTAATTTGGGTCATTAAAAGTGTGGATTTGAAATATTCAAAGTTACAAAATAAGTCCAAAATCAGGAAATTCTGGAAAAGAATAATTGAGGAGCTAAATGCACCCCCAATTTTATTTTACACACTCCTCCTGCAAGTGGACCACAAAAACTTGTTCTGCACCCCCTGGTTTCTACTAAATTGCATTCCTCTTACCACTTAAACTTCATTCTCTAAACCTTAATTTTCCAATAATTAATTTGTCCAACCACATGATGACACGTGTCATGATCATCCACTCACTAAACTGACCAACCATACACTGCCACGTCACCATCTCCCAAAATGAAACCCTAACCCTAATCTTTCTCCTCTCCCACCATCACCATGCTGGTAGCCGCCACCTTCCATGGCAGCCACCACCATCTTCGTTCACGGTACACCATGACAGCCACTGCAGTAGTGACCCATGGCATCTTCCTCCACACGAAAACGCAGCTATCACTAATGCATACTACCAATAGTTCAAACCTGCACCATTTCAACTATTGCGCCACCATGACCACCGTGCTTGCAACTCGCCTGAACCAGCAGAACCACCATGAACAAAAGGAGAAGAGAAGCATCGTCAAATCTTCGCAACCACCATGGAAGCACAACTTCCACCATCTTTATCTTCACATATTTACACCAGATTCGTGGACCACCATCAACGCAGATATGCACTCATCGAAAACCTAGAGAATGCAGCGGACCCAACAGTTGATAAAAGCGAACAAGCAGCAACACCTCCACCATGATTCATTCATGAGTGAATCTGCACCGCAAGCCAGAACCATCATGCCTAAAGCAGCAGCCAAGTCGCCAGAATAACACAGCAACCACGTCGGCAGCCACCACGTTTTGCACCGTGAAGCCATTGCAGTAGCCGCAATCCATGATGGAGACGGAAACCCTAAGTAGAAATCGCAACAGCCTCCATTGCACCTGCAGAAACCCTAGTTTGGAGAGAGAAGACTCTACCATGTGTTAGTCTGCTATTACACAATCAAACTGGTCAACAGGTCAACTAGTCAAAGCAGTAGTCAACTCTGGTCAATATTGTAAAAATGATTAAACAAGAGGGGCAAAATTTATAATTGGAAAGAAATTAAGTTGCTAATTATTTAAATAAAGATAAATAATTTTAGCAACCGAACAGATGAAGTCCAAGTCTAATTGAAGCCTATATAAAGAGGTCTAAGGGAGCAGAAAAGGGACATTTAACAACTCTCTAGTTTTGGTAGATACCGTCATCCACCGCATCTCTCATTCTTCCTTTCCTTTTATTTTCTTTCCTTCATCATATTATCATGTATTCCATCCAACTCATGGAGGGCTAAGCTTTTAGGGTTTATTCCACTGTAATTTCTTAAACTGGATTCTGAGGTTAGATTAATTTAAGTATTTGTTATTTTGATTATTATTTTGGTTTTTGTTTATCTATGTCCTTTGCTTCTTAATTGAATAGAAAATAATGATTTTAATTCTACACGCATGCTAATCATATGAGTGAAAGGGTTTTTAAATTTAATTAAGACTTTACTTCGATTTTATTTAGAAACTTTCATGTGATTAAATAAATTATTGCCAATAATTGAGACTTTACTTTGATTAAAGGTAATCACTTTAACTAAAAATAGTCAAGACTTTACTTTGATTGATTAAGTTTTCTATTTGGTGAGGAAACAAAGGAATAAACATGATTAGGCATAGTAAAATTTAATTGAGACTGTACTTTGGTTGAATTTACTATGGATAATCTAAAAATTCTCACTTTTAATTGAGACTGTACTTTGATTAACAGTGAGAATGCCAACAAATGAATTGAGACTTTACATTGATTGATTTGTAAATCAACAACAATAATTAATTTAACAATAATTTATAGATAACCGATGAAGAATCTTATTTTGAAAAAGCAGTGGAATTGACCTATTTACAATTATTGTGTTTACAATCTTTTATTTGTGTGACATTGATTCTTTGCATGTCAAAACCCCATATTTTTATTGTTACTAGTTTTAATTGCATTTTTATAAGAATCAAATATTTGAAATCAATTCCGTATTCATTGAGAGACGACTCAGGGTTATCTTAACCCTATCTAGTTTGTTCACTACTAACTTAGCAATACTGAAGTTATTATAATTAAGTAGTGGTAATTTGATCGCTTAACGACAATGATATCAGCAAATAAAATGTAAACATATAATAACATAAAAATTATTTATAAGTGAATTTAATTAAATTAGCACACACTACTTTTCATTATTTTACATATGTGTACCTGCAACATTTTGTTTAAATCGGATACATAAATAAAAAAAAAAAAAGAGGAAGTATAAGTATAAGTAAATTTTGCTAGTAAAATCTAATAAGATAATAACCTATTAATTATTTATAAGTCGATTTAATTAAATTAGGAAAGGGAGATGGTAACGTGGGGAACAATAATTGAAGTGATAAAGTAATTAAAGAAATAAAACTGTAGCGTAAATACTGTATGTATTAGATTAGATAGCTTAAATGCAAAAAGTAATTAAGATATTGATAAAAAGAGTATCACTTGATTTACTTGTTTGTTATTAGTGGTCCTTATTTATTACACATGTAAACATTGACCAAACACTACTTTTCATTATTTTAAACATGTGTACCCTAAGTTTAAGAGAAATTATAAGTATAAGTAATTATTGTAATATAAAAGCAGATAGTATAAGTAAATTATTGTAATACCATAAGTTTAAAAGGAAAAGTTTACTAACCATAATCTATGTTACCGATAGGTGAAGTACTTGAGCTTGTTTCATATACATTATATTCTTCTAACCTTTGTAGTGCATGACTACAACCTATCACGTGAAACCATGAACCATTATATTGATCGAAAAATTTTGAGGATAATATATATATATATATATATATATATATATATATATATATATATATATGGGAAAAAAATGTGATGTTACTTGCATTAGTTATTGACCGAGCCAATTGTCGAATATATGTCATTCTTAATCGAGGAGCTCTATTTGGCATTTCGACGGTGTTGGTTGTGTTTTCTGCATTATTTTTCCTTCTTTTAGTTTGTTCAATAATCCTTTGTTGCGGGATCATTCTACATCTTCTATTTGCAGCATTTATTCTCCATGTTTGTCTTTGTTGTTTCGATGTTGATTTGTTAGAACAAATATTTTCCATTTGGGTATGTTATCTGTTTAAACCAAAAACAATAAATATTAAATCCAAAATTAATATAAATTTTAAAACCTATTACTTTGAAGAAAATAATGAATGAGAAGAAGGACAATGAAAGTGGTATAGAGTATGTACAACAAATAAAAAAAGGAAGATAATGAGATAAGAAGAAGTACGTAAATGAAGAAAGGTCGGTGAGTGGTAAACACTACAAATTTGATTTTATGTAACAATGAAGAGCAGGAAATGCAAATGATGACAGGCTCGTGAGCAAGTTACTGAAGAAAAAAAAAAGAGATTTGTAATTATATAAAATAATTCAAAAGTTTGAAAAAATAATAGCATGTTAGCAATTTTCTAATTTCTAAAAAAAAACTCAATAGTAATGATAAAATAAAGTGATGTTGTGTATAGAAAATGGTAAAATAATAATATGATTTATTAATGTAGTGTGGGTTTATATTAATATGATTTTTTACTTTATAATTTATAATCTTCTAAACTTAATTTTAATCTTATAAAATTCATGAGTTTTTATTCATTTATAATTAAAAACTATAAATATTGATATTGTAAACTTATAAAATTATTAAAAAAAAATACTTATCATGAAAAATATTGATGTTGTAATAAACTTATAAAATAATTAAAAACTAAAAACACTTATAATGTAAAATAATCATATTGTAAACTTATAAAATAATTAAAAATTTATAATACTTATAATTAATATGATTTGTATTAAAACTTATATTGGTATAAAAATAAGATATAAGGTAACGGAAAAACATAAGACATAATCCATTTACTGTTTTAACATCGTGATATAAAAATAATAATAGACAAATTAAAGTGGTGGATAAAATTAGCAAGAAAATTGAAATTAAAGGTTGCTGAAGTTGATATTAACGAAGATGTCATTTGGCTGCAGATGCACCGGCACCTCGTGTCGTTTCTCATCCATTCCGACACACGTATACAACATAATATTGTGTTTTTTTTTTTCATTGACATGTGTGTTTGTGGGGAGTAATTGAGGAACATAATTGAAGAGAGAAAAGCAAGTAAAGTGGAGGTGCAAATGCAGGCAAAGGGAGCATATTGGAAGGAGAAAAAGAAAATGTTTTGAAACACCAAAAACAATAAAGAAATTTATTTTGAATGACAATCCGGATAAATGGACATTCAATACTAACCATACACACGGTTTATCAATGAAGAATACCTTATTCTTTTGTCGAATGAAGATAATCCTTCATTTGCTAAATAGCAACGGTGTCCAAGCAAAGACAATAACCAATAAAAAACAATTTCACAAGAGGTGTAAGGCCCACTTACATTTCTGCCCTTATTTTAAAAGACTGCTCCAAATAAGTTGGGTCTAGGGTTGACCTATAAGAAGCCAAAGACCCTAATCTGCCCTAACCCCACTCATTCATCTCATTTTCAGAAAAATAGTTTTCCCTTACTCCCTCTTTGAGCAGCTGCGAACCTCTGCTAGGGTTTGGACCTCCGCCACCTTCAAGCTAGTTCAGTTTCGTTCTCTATGTCATGTAAGTTGATTCTCTAACCGTACCTCCTTTCTTTCTGGCCCTATTGTCATGATTCTAGCTAGCGTTCACATTGGTAACCCATATTGAATCTGTTCTACCATTTTTCCAGTTCATGAGTCTGCTCCGGGAGCTGTCGTGCTCATTCGCTTAGGTGTCAAAGTAGTCTGTTAGCATTTTCCAGGTAAGGGAAGTTAGGGTTTCTCGTTTTCAAGTCATATATGCTTGTGGTAACTTTGTTTCTGTGTTTAAAATGCTTGGGTGTTGTTATGAGAGCTTGTAATGTTGCTAAATGTCATTGGGGTTCTTGAATGTTGGCTGTTGCACGAGGGAACAGTGGTGAGCACTGGTTTTCTCGCCCAAGCGAGCGTGTCTCGCCTAAGCGAGACTAACAGAGGCTCCGCCAGGTCTTTTGCGTGAGTTGTCGCTCAGGCGACCAATCTTCGTTTTGAGCGAGGGAATGTCTCGCTCAAGCGAGGAGGTCTCGCCTAAGCATGAAAGTGTAGAAGGTCACTGTTCATGTTTTTCGAGCTCTCGCCTAGGTGAAAGGAGCTCGCTTGAGCGAGAGTCCCTCTCACCTGAGCGAGAGTCTGATGAGGCTCCTCCATCGCAGTATCGTCGGAAAAGCTCTCCCAATCGGCGTTCCACCGATTGAATCTCGCAGAGAGCGAGGGAAAACGCAGCGGAAAGAAGATTTATGGTGTTTAAGCTCGGTTCGCTCCGGTTTCTCACTGGTTTGGGGGATCCCGAATAGGTAACGACCTAAACTAGGATTTATGGTGAGCTGATGAAAGGCGGGAGTGTTCTCTACCGAATATTCTCATTCATCGAAGCTACCCCGTACAAATGGTTGACTTACCTTTTATAGATGAAGGCAACCATAAAAGAAAGCAACAGACGGAAACAACATGCCGTTTAAATGAAACAGGAGGAACGCGTGTGGGAGAAGAAGTAAACCCTAACAGAAACAAACCCTAACAATTTCCCCTAACCCTAACAGAGGACGCACTTCTCAGTTTGTGAGGAAGAGAGGTTTTCTCTTGTGAACCCTAGCAGCACGCCCTTCTCTCATAAAGAAAGGCTGGTTGAAAAGATTTGGCTCCGTGAAAAGAGGCTTGGGTAGTCAGAGTGAAATGAACCCTAATTGGGTGGATGAGGGGGAAACTCTGCGCGTTCCCTTTGTTGGTCACACGAATGAAGTGTTGAATTGGGCTCGTGTTGTGTTGGCTGCAGTAAGAATGTGGTGCTGAAAGGAATTGGGCTGCTACGTGCAAGCCCAATTGACGCTGCTGCTGGAGTAAAGTTGCGGCCAGCGTGGTGGAAGTGCAGATCACTTTCAGAAATAGAAAGCTATGGCCACGCACAAGTAAGTTTGAGTCGCAGCTGAAAAACGGACGGATGCAGGCCCAATGTTGATATTGAAAGCATTGATTTGAGAAGAAATGAAGATTGGGCTTAAGCCCAATGTCACTTTAAAAGCTGAATCATGCGTGAATGATCCTGGCTGGCCTGCAGCACATCAAGGCTCAATCTCGACAGATTTTAAAGGCTGCATTTAACAAAACAACCCAATTAGACAAACTTTATTTAATTAAAATTAAAAGAAATTAAAAAGAATAGGCCTAGGCGTTGGCCCAATGCTATAAGCCTTCTTGGGATCACATCTTGTGGTTTATTAATGTGAGCAGATGAGAGAACTACTTGTGGTTAACAGGGAAATGGTGATTCCGCTGCTTAGCCTCTAGGATGGCTTCCGCTTGTCTAAGTTTTATTTTAGGGCTATGGCCCATGTATTGCCTTGTCATTTAGCCTAGTTTTGAATTATATCAATCAACGTATTTTCCTTTTGTATCGGCATCGTGGTGTGCCCTTGATACTTTCTAATTTAAGTACTTTGAATGTTTGTAGGAGTGACTTTATACTCCGAAACTTTGCTCTTCATATTATATTGTGTGACGTGTTATTTAAATAAGTTATTTATTAAATAGGACATTACAAGAAGAAGGATGTTGCTACAAAGAAAAGAAACTCTAAAATAACATTTACATGTTAAATTATTTTTAAAATAATAAATAAGTTATTATATTAGAAAGGGTAAAATAGGAATTAAAAAAAGAAGGCATAAAAGAGGATATCTCTTTATTTCTTGTTTAGATATGTTATTATAAATTCTGCATTATAATCATTAGTTATATTATTATTATTATTATTATTATTATTATTATTATTATATTAGTATTGATATGTTGTTATTCCATAAAAAAAATAATTATATTTAATTTTGAACAAAAGATTAAAGAGTTCATTCACATTCTCTTCCTTAATTTTGCAATATATTTATGATAACTATTATTGATATTATAATTTTATTCAAAAATCATACTTTATTTTAATATATATTTTTTAATTATTAATGTTATTATTATTATTATTATTATTAAATATTTTTTATACCATAGATTTACGATCAAAACCAACAAAACAAGAAGTTAAAACATTTTATTTAATATAATATTTAATTAAAAAGTGTAATTCAAAATTTTAATCATATAACTACATACTGTAACACCCCATTTAATTAATAAACGTAATTAAAGGAAGCGTCACACTAAAATAATATCGTAGCGCAGTCTCGGAGTTTAAATATAACTCCATACAATTATCCAAGGCACGCAACGATGCCAAACTAAACTAGATACAAATATTCAACAGTAATAAAATGGGAATTTAAAGGACAGCCAATGTAACATCTCGACCGGATATTACGGGTTTAAATAATAAAATAAAATAAGAAAATAAAATCACATTTATTATAAATCCATTTCCCAAAAACGTTGGAAATTTCAAATAATTTATTTCATAATGAAAATAACTCTAAGTTCAAATCTTCTCAAAATTCAATAAAATACCAAAACAGTCTCATAATAGATTACATCTTTAATCCAAAACCATAAATGATAAAACTCTATAAAAATATTCCCATGAGTTTTCTCCGCTCCGCTGCTAAGCCTCACCAGATCCACCTGCAACATCATCTGCTCCCGTGTACTGCGTACACGATCATCACCAAACACAAGCAGATAGGGTGAGCTAACAAAATAAACATACATATATATATGGCACAAATATACCAATCACACAATCACACCAAAGTAATTCCATCCTTTGATATCACATCACATGGTCACCACCATGTTATTCGTGTTCTACATCTTCTAGTAATTACCTCAAGATGACCTGCTGTCATACCTATTGGCCACAACCGATAAAGCACGTGCGGGAAACCATTGCTACGGATCATACACTGTAATGCCAGGTGGAGTTCCCATATACGAACATAATTCGTAACGTCCCAAGACTACCAAACTCGTTAGTCAACTACTGAGGAGGGCAATCTATCTGGACCCATCCGTATTGGCCACAACCAGCACACTCACACCGGCAATATTCGCCAACCCGAGCTCAACTCAAGGGTTCCTCGTGTTCATCCGCCATCCCGAGCTCAACTCGAGGGATGCCATTCCGAGCTAAACTGAAGGAATACCACGTGTTTAACCCCTATCCCGAGCTCAACTCAAGGGATACGTTCCGAGCTCAACTCAAGGAACACCAGTAAGCCAACCTTTAAGATATCCTAGAAGCCTTGTAGATCACGCACATCATAGCAAGCATAACACCAATCTACTACAGCAAAATCGCTTGGCGGGGGACACGTACCGCTAGGCGCTGCCGCTTCCAGATTGCCTGGCGGGGGACACGTACCGCCAGTCGCTACACCAGTACTTGCACATTACTGGTTTTAGTTCAGGTTCAAGCACACTTCACAGGTTGCTCTTATTTGTTCTCATTCTAGAGTACGCCTAATGAAAAGCATTGCCATCAATAATGTTCTAGGCCTTATAGCATCTCACATGTGCATTCATACCCTAGTCATATAGACCATCCCAAGCATGCTCAAACAAAATAAAAGCAGCAACACTCTAACAATTTTAAGCATATGATCTTATGCACCGATGCAATTTAATATTGACCCACATGCCTTCACCAAACCAATTCTCCACATGTGACTAACCCAAAGGAACATTCAAATTGATATAGACTTACCACATAACCCAATTATGCTTCATTAGAAGTTACTTGAACTAATCAAGGGCTTATTCATGTATTTTACAAACTCAAAAATCAGCAATATTAAGTAATGTATATCTCTAGCTACTGACCTCCAAATCCAATCTCCACCGTTCAAAGTGAAGAACCACATGTTATGGACTACCTGTCAAAATTTCACCTAAATCGGACGGTTAACGAACTGCAAAATGCAGTTTTACGAAAACTGCGCGAACTAGAAAAATTGGTAGCGCCTAGCGCCCAAAATCAGAAGACTGGCGCCCAGCGGGACTAAACTACCGCCCGGCGGTTACTGTTGCGTGAAAGTACGAAAAACAGCGTTTTTTGTGAACAGAATACCAGGTTCATCGCCTGACGGTAGCTCTTCACCGCCAGGCGATTTTTTCACAGTAACCTAGAATCTTAGTTGTTTTAACGTGCGTCGCCTGGCGGCAATTCATGCACCGCCAGGCGATGCATACAATTCTGGAAAAATCCCAGATTGTTCTGCATCTACTTAAACTCTAAAACCCCAAATCAACAATTCTAGCATTCGTCTTGACCTAATTATATTATTCAGTCATCATATTTATTCAATTCGAAACTATTTTTATATAATTATAACGTGTAGAATTTAGCTTCATCCTAAGAAATCCCAAAACGCGTCCCGACCAGTCATAGAATGCAATTTCCCCTAGTGCCACGTCTATCGCCTGGTGGCGCATACTTGCCGCCAGGTGGCACATCGAATTCTGGGCAAAACCCCAGATTTTTCCCGTACCCGTGATGAACCCTAAACCCTCAAATTTCGTCCCACTCAATCAAGCGCATAAATTACAAACAAATTGATTTCTTTCATGCTTATGCATTCGATAATTCCATAATCTCAACTTCGTTATCATTAATTTCCAAGAATCAAATTATCAATTCGACCCCAATCCCAACATGACCTCCTTTCACTTTGATGCTTCCCAATCAATCACTTGAATTCATACAAACATAGTGATCATCATCGATTTCATAAGTTTATACATTCAAATCATGCACATGAACCTTGCTCAATATCCAACCATCATAGAATCGCTGAACAAGAACACAAGGATTCACGTCGCCTAGCAGAGTCACCCTTGCCGCCAGGCGGTTCATCTCAGAACCCAGAAATGGTTGTCACTCTCATACATTGCCTGGCGAGCCTTCAAAGCCGCCAAGCGATTTCTGGAAAATTTCCAGAAACTCGACAAACGCAACCAGAACAAGATACAAGCATACAATTATCATTAATCATTATACAGTTCATGCTCATATATAAAAATTAACGCGTAAACTCCCCTTACCTGGTCTCCTTTGCTTAATTTGAATGTGAGATTCTTCTTCTTGGCCAAAAAATGTCTTCCCTTAGTGCTCCCGCATTCCAACTCCAAACAAACTCTTAATTCTCTCAACACACACTTAAATTCGCTCTCCTCTCACTATGTAACAATGGCAACCTTGCAAACCTTTCTTCTAACCTAAAATTGGCTTTTTAAGGGTGCCTTAATGCTAGGTTAATTACCAAAACGCAAATTTGGTTTAATGATGCTTGTAAATACCATTCAAGGACCATTATGGCTAATTCTCCAGCCTCCCTTGGCTGCCATTCAGCTAGGGTTTTTCCTTGCCCTTTCACCTTCATGCCAAAGGAATTTTGGCAAAAAGAAAGTTTAGTTTAGGTTCACCAAGGATCAAACCCCTCCCATGCCAATGTCAAATCAATGCATAACCATTTAACCAATTCATGTTTCATGATGATTAATATAATTCTATGATTATATTATAACTTAACATGATCAAGCATATTACTAAAAATACTAATAATTAAAAAAAAACACAATTGGCATACATAAGACTCGAACCCAAGTCCTTTCACACGAAAATTATCTACAACTATGAATTCACAAAAGATTATATGGTTTGAAGAAGAAATTCGTTAATCTAGGGAGGAGTTTCGTCAATCTAGGGAAGAGAATCAACGACTGCGAGAAAATTAGAATCCCTAGTAACTGTTGTTCTCCCTCTTCTTGCAAGACATCAATGAACAACCACAAAATGAGGACCAAAACCAAGATGATTCTCGGGAGAGGGACCATCATCATGGATAAAACTCTTCTGATAATGTAGATTATTAGTTAGGTTTGTAATTGTAGGAATTGTTGAACTAGGGGTAAAATTAGTTAGTTTTTAAATTGTAGGACTTGACCTATGTAGATTATTTGTTAGTTTCTTTATCTATGTTATATACTTTATTTTATATTTGTAGTTTTAATGTTTTGATGTGATGATATGAATGGTGTTAAACCTTTGGAAAATTATGTTGTTATATTTGAAGGTGTTATTTGAATGTTGGGATGTTTGTAAGATCTACAGGTGGATGCCAGCTTTTATGTCGAGACATCACTTCTCTTGTCGATGATATAAAACTACTATATTTTCTAATTCTAGAATATTTTATAAGCTACAATTAAGTAGACAAAATTGTCTATTGCATTGTTTACAAGTAGAGTTTAGACGTAAGTCCTAACATCAATCAATATATGTTAAAATATTTAATGATAATTTTTAGAAATTAAAGATATTTTAAATTTTTTATAATTTTTTTTTATATTATAACGTTACCTACGAAAAGTTTCGTATGTAAATTACCTACAAAAGTTGTCGTAGATAATTACTTACGAAGATCTTCGTAGGTAATTTACATATGCAGAAAATGTTGGAGATAATTACCTACGAAAGTTTTCGTAGATAACTTACCTATGAAGAATTTCATAGGTAAATTACATACGCAGAATATCACATATAAATCACCTACAACAGTTTTCGTAGATAAGTTACCTACGAAATATTTTGTAGAAAACTCCAGTTGTAATTATCCGCAACTATTTTCGTAGATAATGGTGTTCATAGGTTTTTCGTAGATAATTATCTATGTCTCCCTTTCGTAGATAATATTCGTAGGTAATTTATCTACAAAGCATAATTTCGTAGGTAAAGTTACCTACCAACTCAATACCTACAAAATTTGCTTCGTAGGTAATTCATAGATAACAACACATTACCTACGAAAAAAGAACATCACCTATGAAAAACTAGCGTAGATAATAAGCTGATTTCTTGTAGTGACCTCACGTTTTTATTTTGCACGGGATCATTTATATTTTACGATGTGCCTATACTTTACTTTTATTTTCTACGAGATCATATTTCAATTACTTGTATATTTTGTCTACGTGACCATATTGTTATTTGAACTAACATTAGCATTAGTAGTAGTAATATTAATCTTAATAGTAAGATTGTTATTCTTATTAATAGTAATGTTATTATTATTATTATTATTAGCATTAGCATTTACATTAATATTATTAGCAACAAATAATTCCTATACCATAAATTCACAAACAACACCAACAAAAGACATCCTAAAATATTTCATTTAATATAATATTTAATTTAAATGTCTAGTTTGAATTTTTAATTATATATCTACACATCATTAATTACTTATTATGTCAATTTTATAATTTAGCTCAAATAAATTCATATCCAAGTGTTATTCTTAAATTTTAATATTTATAATGTAAAAAAATAATATCTCTGATTTCATATGCCATTATCTGTTCATATATCTTTATCTGTCTATATTTGCATGTATTTCTATTTACAAATTTTAACATCAATTCATGTTGTTTCTATTTTTGTACGGGATCATTAATATCTCACAAATATGTCTACACTTTACTTTGATTTTATACAGACATCTCACTTTTATTTTCTACGAGATCATATTTCAATTACTTGCATATTTTTTAGGTGTTCATATTATTATTTGAATTAATATTAGCATTAGTATTAGTAATATTAGTATTAATAGTAGGATTGATATTATTATTATTACTATTATTAATTATTAGTAGTCGTAATATTAATAATAAGATTGATATGTGTGCTTAATTATTATCTACATGGACTTATTATATAGATTTTATGTAGTTAAAACTATTTCTAATTATTTACTTATGTTAAATCAAACATGACCAATTACACATCGTAATGAATTCAAAACTTATTCGTATTACATAGAATACAAATTTCATATTAACTAATTAGATTCTGGACAGAATATTGTTATTTTATTATAAAATATACTGCTATTATAAGTAAATACAACTCCGTACTTTTGATTATATGAGGATTGTAACGTCCTAGCCGGAAATTACTTATTAAAATAAATAAGAAAATAAATAAAATAACCACCTCATTTATTTATCATCAATTTCCCAAAAAATGCGGGAAAATTTAAATATTAAAGTCCAACACGTCAATACAGATACAATAAGTCGCATCAATAAGTGTTACTATTAAAACCGTCTATAAAATTATTACATATAAAATCATAGTTCATCATAATGACTAGTGAAAAAGCCCTGAGATATCCCCACTCCGTCTCTAGGCATCTGTCTGCTCACCTACATCCACATATGCTCCCATGTAACAAGTTACATGATCATCGCCACACACAGATAGGGTGAGCTCATTTAAATAAAACCAAACAATATAATATTAAATACAACATCAATAAATTTAAACCCGGGTTAGTACACTTTCCCTTTTTCTTTTACTCCTTCACTTCCAACACTTGCCTTTAGACGTCTATCATCTCTATACCCTTTAGGTGAGATCAATGATCAATCTTTGCTGTACGAGTGTCTACTCGTCCCTCCGACTACAGGCCACCATCTGATAGTCCACACGTGGGAATAACGTTGCCACAGCATCTCACCGTGACACCAAGTGAAGTTCCCCAAAATAAACCTAAGTATGTAGTTGTTTCCATACTACCAAATCTCTTCAGAATCCACTAAAGAGGGCAATCATCTGACACCTTGCCGTACGAGCCACAACCCGCACACTCCACTGAACTTCCTAAACCACCAGGCTACAACCTGAAGTGCTCACGTGTTACCCCAATACAAGATGCACTCGTAATTAAAAGCATCACATCATGAACATCCCCTAAAGCAGTGTAGAAAACTTTCCCTACGCACCATCACTGGATAGAAACCGCCTAGCGCACATCTCACGCCGCTAGGCAGAATTTAGCTCTAGACCGCCTGGCGGGCATCACACACCGCCAGGCGCCACACCCCTGCAGACTCATATCTGCACCGTCATCGCTTGGCGGTCACACGCTCTACTGCGAGGCGCCTCGCGACCCCACCGCCTGGCGTATCTGTCTCGTGCCGCCAGGCACCACCGAACCTCCAGGGTTTCTGCTGCATTATTCTGCCTGGCGGAACCCACTCTACCGCCAGGCGGCCTGCGCGCACTGTGACCACTGTCACAGGTTTGTGTTCCGTCCGCCTGGCGGCTCTCACACACCGCCAGGCGCTATACCAGTATCATACTGCTACTGGTTTATTGGCACTTTTACAGATTCACAAGTATCCTAGTTACACCATCATAATATAGTGCCCTTAAAGCATTTTCAGATATAATTCTATAACGAAATTACCAACTTCACAAAAGTCAAGGAACAATACTTCGCAATGTATACTCATACCTTAGATAACTCAAACATTGTATGCGCAATCCAAACCCACCCCAGTTATCAATTTCACTCATCTGACCATAGTTCCCAATAGTTTAAATGCCACATTTTATTACATGTTCATCATTCTTACCTTTTGACCAAATCCAAAACCACCCAATTCCCGTACACTCTATCATGTAGTAGTAAACTCTAATATACCCATCATACAAGGATCAACTACTTTCATTTGAACATTATTCATACATATATCCCAACATATTCATATTTGACCAATTCGATGCTTACCCATCACCAACAATAGCATAATCATAATTTCCCATTTCATTTCACGAATTCAACAACCCATCACACATGCATTAATATTCATTTTATAATCTCATGATTCTAAACAATTATCAATTATTCATACAACCCATGTTACGCAGATGCATACACAACCACATTCCCGATTCGTTCGAAATAACATTCATTCCCTCAAACTGAGTATTCATCAATCAAACTGAATTCTATCCAATTCCCAACATAAACCCAACACCCAATTTCAGATCAAAAGTCATGCCTTGCAACATAATTGGCATAAGCAAAGTCTATCAAAAGTCAAAATTCACATTCGAGCATACAGAAATCACGGTCACATCACAGGTACCCCAAAAATATCAAAAATGGCCAAAAGACAGTGTAACTGTGTTCGTGTCGCTTGGCGGTTCATCCTCTGCCGCCAGGCTGTTCATCATTGATACCCAAAAACTGGGTCTGGTGCTTGTGTCGCCTGGCGGTCACGCGGGACCCGCCAGGCGGTTTCTGGAGCAATTCCAGAAACCCGATTTCATCTCTAATTTTCAGGTAAATTGTCATCCCAATGCCGCATACATCACGATTCAATCAATAATAAATCACAACCACATCAAACACACAATAGGAACTCCCCTAACCTGGATTTTCTTGCTCAATTTGCTAAATGTGCTACTTCCTTCTTGTTTCCCAATCTCCTTCTTGTTCTTCCACCAATTCAAACCCAGAACCTCACCCAACACTCACAAACACTCTCCTTTCGTGCTCTATTCCTGGTATAGTCTCAACCTTGCCAAAACCTTTCCCAATACTCATCTTTTACCTTTTAAACCGTGCTTAAATTTAGGTCAATAATGCAAAAACGGGATTCCCACTTAATTAATGGTTAATGGCCATTTATGGTCCCCTTTATGGTTGTTTTTCAGCCTCCCTTGGCTGTTAGATAAGTTAGGGTTTCCTTTAATCCTTCCCATTTCACCAAACTCTAGCATTAGCAAAAAAAATATAAAGTTAAATTTAAGTTTTCCCCTAGGCTAGAACTCACAACCATGCAATGCCAAGTCAATACCAAACCATCATGCCAATCCATTTTTCATGCCAACTAGTATAACCCAATTGCTATCTTCTTACTTACACACACATACATATTAGTAAATAAATAAAAAAAATAAAAATTAAATCCTACACAAAGGGCATACATAGGACTTAAACCCAAGTCCTCTCACGCAAACCAAGTACTCTCAACCATTTGAGCTAGTACTGTTCCACGTCATGAAGATTAGCATTTAATGCCATAAAGGCTTCTCTTACTCGCATTAATTAAATAATTAATTATTTAATTATTTAAATTTAGCGGGTCTTACAAGCATAATAAATCAATTTTCTTTACAATACATATGTTAAACTAACAAATGTAACCCTATATAT
>Ga0214544_1005551_pt1 | contig 24307 bp, 10 predicted proteins | sample CNSS3metaG_FD_160074 | JGI IMG/M metagenome (GOLD analysis project Ga0214544, IMG submission 160074) | Root nodule microbial communities from cowpea collected in UCLA plant growth center, Los Angeles, California, USA - CNSS3 | ecosystem: Host-associated > Plants > Roots > Nodule | place: USA... | reverse complement strand
GGAGGTACAATTCTAAACAAAATGATTCAAGTAATTCTTCTAAATTCTCATGTTATAATTGTGGAAAGCAAGGACATATCAAGATTGAATGTCCTAATGTTAACAAAGAGAAGGAGAAGGTTGATGATAGGAAAAAGGAGAAAAAGGGCAAGGAAAGACGTGCCTACATAGCTTGGGAGGACAATGATGATTTAACAAGCACTTCATCTCAAGAAGGAAGTGAGGAAGCAAATCTATGTCTCATGGCCGGATATGAATCATCGTCATCAAGCCAAATAAGTTTCTTGCCATCCAAAGATAATAATGACTATTACCAATTGTTGCATGACTTTGAAGAGTTGCATAGTGAGGCAAACAAAATTGCTGTCATGAACAATTGGCTAAAAGGATTAAATAACTGGCTAGAAAACAGAGTTAGCCAACTAGAATCAGAAATAGTTGACTTAAAAACTGATTTTGAACATTTGGAAATGATTTACAGTAATTTAGTCGATTGTTCTGAAAAACAACTAGCTATAAAACCTTGTGAAAACTACACTACTTTGAAAAATCAAGTGAAATACCTTTTGAAAACATGTGCAAAGTTCACAAGAGGAAAAGCAAACTTGGAAGTTGTTCTTGGCTCTCAAAATTGTGTTTTTAGAAAGGCTGGACTTGGTAATTCACCTATCCATTAAAAGAAAGCCAAGAAGTTCTCTAGTTTCTTTTCTAAGAATGAGCCAAATGTTATGCCCTTCATTTCTTGCAACTACTGTATGAAGAAAGGTCATATTCTCAAGAATTGTCATGTTAGAAAGTATTATGTACCTAAGGGAATTATGAAATGGATCCCAAAAGGATCTAGAAAGGCATAACCATGTTGGACCCAAACTATCAAAGGGTACCATGTAATACTATGTTGTTTTGCAGGTCATAAAACAGGAAAAGAAGGATCTATGGTACCTAGATAGTGGCTGCTCAAGGCATATGACAGGAGATAAGACCAAATTTGCAAAGTTGGAATTGAAAGAAGAATGATTTGTAACCTATGGAGACAACAACAAAGGAAGAATCCTTGGAAATGGAATCATAGGCAATGAATCCTTTTTCAACATCAAGAATGTGCTGCTGGTAGAAGGGCTCAAACATAATTTGATAAGTATAAGTCAATTATGTGACAAAGGCTTTAAAGTGATGTTTGAACCAAACAATTGCTTGATATATGATGCACATGGTAGTATTGTTATGAAAGGAAAGAGAGTCAACAATATATATCTACTTGATCTGCATCATGTATCATTTAGCATCCATTGTTTGCTTACAAAAGAGGATGACACTTGGTTATGGTATATGAGACTTTGTCACATACACATGCAGCATTTTAATCGGCTAAACAGAAAACAGTTGGTTGAAGGACTACCAAAACTCAAGTTTGAAAAGGATAGAGTGTGTGAAGCATGTCAAAAAGGAAAATAGACCAAGGTCTCTTTCAAACCCAAACATGTTGTTTCAACTGAAAGACCTTTAGAGATGCTTCACATGGATCTATTTGGTCTATCTCGAACCATGAGCCTTGGTGGCAATCTTTATGCATTAGTCATAGTTGATGACTTCTCTAGGTACACATGGACTTTGTTCTTAGCTGCCAAAAATGACATTTTTTTCATGTTTTAAAAGACTTGCCAAGATGCTAGAAAATGAAAAGAGTTCTAAGATAGTGTCTATTCGAAGTGATCATGGTGGGGAATTTCAAAATGAAAGGTTTGAACACTTTTGTGAAAAGCATGACATTAAACATAATTTTTCTGCAGCAAGAACCCCACAACAAAATGGTGTTGTTGAAAGGAAAAACAGATCACTTGAGGAACTAGCTAGAACTATGTTAAATGAGAATTCACTACCTAAGTACTTTTGGGCTGATGCAGTCAACACTGCTTGCTATGTTTTAAATAGAGTGTTGATTAGGCCAATTTTGAAGAAATCACCCTATGAACTTTTCAAAGGGATGAGGCCTGTTTTAAGTCACCTAAAAGTATTTGGATGTAAGTGTTTCATTTTAAACAATGGCAAAGAAAGTCTTGTCAAGTTTGATGCAAAAGCGGATGAAGGTGTTTTTCTAGGCTATGCTACACAAAGTCATGCATATAGAGCCTATAATAAGAGATTGATGACTGTGGAAGAGTCTATGCATGTTGTATTTGATGAAACTAACCCAAAATTGCAAGATCATGTGCCTAAGATTGCATATGAAGATGAAACAGCACTGGAAAAGAATTCTGCTGCAGAATTGGAATCTACTGCAGGAAATCAATCAACTGAAAAGGAAATTCAGTCGACTGAAAAAGTTGCAGACAACAACTTACCCAAGGAGTGGATTGAACCCATGGGATTATCAAAGGGCAACATAATTGATGATATAGAACAGGGAGTATCCATTAGACGCAAGCTTGCATTCTTTCAACATGTTGCATTTGTTTCTCAAATTGAACCTAAGAAATTGAATGATGCATTGTGTGATAGTAATTGGGTTGTTGCTATGCAAGATGAACTTAATCAATTCACTAGGAATGATGTGTGGTCTCTTGTTCCTAAAACTAATGCAATGAATGTGATTGGTACAAAATGGGTGTTTAGGAATAAAATGGATGAAAATGGTAATATAGTTACAAATAAGGCTAGGCTAGTTGCTAAAGGTTATAATCAAGAGGAAGGCATTGATTTTGATAAAACATATGCACTTGTGGCTAGGCTAGAAGCTGTGAAGTTATTGTTAGCATATGCATGCATGTGTAATTTCAAACTTTCTCAAATGGATGTGAAAAGTGCATTCTTGAATGGTTTCTTTAATGAAGAAGTGTATGTATCACAACCTCCTGGTTTTGAAGATCACCTCTATCCTAATCATGTTTTCAAATTGAAAAAGGCTTTATATGGTTTGAAGCAAGCACCACGACAGTGGTATGAGAGGTTAAGCAACTTTCTTTTATCTAAAGGATATGCTAGAGGTGTTGTTGATAAAACACTTTTCATTAGAAAGCATGCAAGTGATGTAATACTTGTTCAAGTATATGTAGATGATATAATCTTTGGATCAAATAATAACTCCATGCGTGAAGAGTTTGTTGCAGCTATGCAGGGAGAATTTGAGATGTCTATGATGGTTGAGCTAACCTACTTCCTAGGGCTGCAAGTGAAGCAACTAAAGCATGAAACATTTTTAAGCTAGTCAAAATACTGTTTTAATTTACTAAAAAAGTTCAAAATGGAGGATTGCAAAGAGGCTGCTACTCCAATTGCTACAAACTGCCTTATAGATGCAGATGAGGCTGGAAACCAAGTTGATTCAACCAAATATAGAGGGTTAATTGGTTCCTTGCTATATCTAACTGCTAGTAGGCCGAATATACAATTTGGTGTTTTCTTGCGTGCTAGGTTTCAATCTAATCCAAAGGAATCACACTTTAAAGCTGCAAAACGGATTCTCAAGTGTCTGAAAGGGACAACTAATGTTGGATTATGGTATCCTAATGAATCTAACATTGTTCTTAGTGGTTTTTCAGATTTTGACTATGCAGGGTGCAAATTGGATAGGAAAAGCACAAGTGGTACATGCCATCTACTTGGATCAAGCCTAATCTCATGGAATAGCACGAAGCAAGCTTGTGTAGCACTCTCTACAGCTAAGGCTGAGTACATAGCAGTTGGACATGCATGTGCTTAAAGCATATGGTTGAAGCATCAATTTATGGATTATGGTGTAAGGCTAGAGAAGGTACCTCTTTATTGCGATAATACAAGTGCAATCAACCTAACCAAGAATCCAATTCAACATTCTAAAACTAAACACATTGAAATCAGGCATCATTTCATAAGAGATCATTTCAAAAAAGTGATATTGAAATCATGTTTGTAAAAACTAAAAATCAATTGGCGGATTTATTCACTAAACCAATTGCATGTGATAGATTTAATAAGCTTAGAACTGAATTAGGTATTCTTGACATGAAGAATGTATGTTGATATATGTTTGGCTTGTTAATCTTATTAGATCATGTGTGTGCTGCATTTAAAATGCAAAAATTTGCATAATTTGAAAACTGCCAGAATTTCAGTCAGCTAAATCTGTAATTTCAACACATAGATTTCATTTAAAATGTCAAAATCTGCATAATTTGTGTTCTAGAACTGTTTCAATATGCTAAATCTCACAAAATATCACAAATATTTGATTCAAATTGGTCTGGTGTGAATTTCGTGAAATCTGAAATTTTTAGTCATCTAAAACTGCAAATTTAACACATAGATTTCACTTAAAACTGCCACTGCACCAAAAATCAGTTTACTGGTATAGTTTTAGTCAACTAACTTTGTATTTTTATGTGTTAAAATCACTTATGCTAATGTGGAATTGCTTGAATTGATTTTAATTGATTGACCCAGTCAAAGTATGCATCACATGATTGTTTTTGGACTGTAGTAGCAGCTGTAACAACTATTACATAAGCTAAAATGAACTTTTCAGATTGCATTGACCATAAAGTGCTTTAATTACATGATTTACAATGTGCATGCATTAGATGTGAACTGTTTGTAAGTGTATGGATCATAAAACGCATGGGAAACACATCATTGCATCTTTAATTCAGATTTCCCTCACATTTAATTGCTGTGATTTCCTGTACTGCATTGAAACCAGAAAATCTGCATGATTTAATTGACTGATTTTGAAAATCAACTTGCTAATTCTATAAATACTTGCATAAGCATCATGCATTGGCATTCTCATTTGCTAGTAAGAGCCAAACCTACTTTTCACCATGTCTAGAAGATCACGAGCTGCCCCCTCAGATGATGAAAGCTCCATTCCACCTACTCCATCCTTTCCAAATGCTATGAATCAAGGAAGACTTGAGATATGGTTTGAAAGTCATGAGGACAGAATTCAAACCTTCTTGATTGAGATCAATAGGATGTAAATCATTCTTCCTAAGGTGATTCATATGTCATGGCTAAGGGTAGAAAACTTTGGCAACCTTGAGCAACATCTCAAAGCTCAAAAATTGAAGACTTTCCTTGAGCTTTCGGGTAAGGTGTATCCGGATTTGGTGAAGGTGTTCTATGGCAACCTCAAGTTCAGCAATGACATTCTGAAATCAAGTGTCAAAGGTGTGGAAATGGAAATCACTAGGCAAACATGGAAGGATGTGGCTGGCCTAAGGCAAAGAGGTGTGCAAGTCTGCAAAGGTGAAACTAGTGCAGTGGATGAGTTCTACAAGGTGCAATACTTCAACCAATATGTAAGAAATCAAGGTGAGCAAGCTAGAAATTTCCATGTGGGAAGGCTTCGTGTGGAGGAAAGGTTGCTAGCCATGGTGGTGACCAAAATCATCATGCCTAGGGGGAGCAACCATGCTACCTTGAATGAAGGTGATCTAGTGGTGATGTACTGCATTCAAAATGGGGTGATGATGGACTGGACATACACAATTCGTGACCATATGATGAAAGCAAAGAGGCTCACAAATTTCAAGCTTCCATATGTGGTTCTCATCTCTAAGTTCATTGAGCATTTTGGTGTGGATATGGAAGGAGAGCTTGAGGAGTCTATTGGCCTTCTCAATCATGTTTTAACATTGAATATGCACAAGATGGGATTCACTAAGGTAGGCAACACTTGGCTAGTTGTAGGAGATCAAGGTGCAAACATTGAAGTTGGAGCAAATGATCATGAAACAGGAACTAGTGGAGGAAACCAAGAGGAAGATGAACCTCAACCAATGGCAATTGAGTTGTACAACCCTCCTAAGAATACTGGACCTGCATACTCCCAATTTGAGAGAATGGTTCTCAACCAGCTTCAAGACCTCAACATGGCTCAAAATGCACATCATGCATATTGCACAACAAGGTTCCAAGACTTGGATGACCAACTCCATAACGTTCATGACCTCCTCTCCAATGTCTACAACAGAGACAACCCTAGGAATGAGTGAAGGGGATGGCTCATAGGTCATGCATTGCATTTTCGTGCTGCATTTTGTGTGTCTACTGTTTGTTCCAGTATTTTAATTGGCTATTTTCTCATTTTAGTCGACTAATCATATCAGTTTTTAGCTTCATGATGTATCTGCATTTCTGTTTCTAGTTTGTTGTGTTTGTATTCGTGCCAGGTGCCCTAGTACACCCCTATGTTAATGCTTTAATGAAAATTTTCATCTTTCCAAATTGATCTATGCATTTACTTTCATTTGATGAATCCAAAGGGGGAGAAAAATGAGTTAAAATGAGTAAATTTGTGTTAAAATTGGAAAATCTGAAATAAATCTGTTGGAATCATATAATCCTGCAAACTTAATCTAAAATATGTTGTTAAATCATATTATTAATGATAGGGGGCGCATATGCATATGTGATATGTATGTATGCTTGTGTGCTTTTGCTTGGTTATATATTTGGAATATTTGTATCTTGTATGGAAAAGCTCTTTCAGGTTTCTCCATGGATCTTAGCTCATCAATTCAACTCGAGGGTGTTGGCTTCATCAATTCAGGGGGAGATTGTTGGCACAAGCAAGCTTGAAACAAAGAATTGATAAAGCCATGTGTATGAAGATCTTATGGTTTTGATGAAGATTGATGAAGATCCACTTGAAGATTTAGTTTTAGTGTGTTAAATCTGTATATAACATGTTAAATGTAATGTGTTAGTGTTATACATTGTTAATAGGCTATATGACATAGGTTAGATGTCTTGTATGCCTTAATGTGCCTCTTTTAATCTGTTAAAATGTGTTTTAAATGGTTAAAAGGCTTGCGGCATATAGTTTCTGGTATGAATGCATTCAGTAAGTTGAATTATTTTTCAATCGATTGATTTCACTTAAGTCAGGTGAAATCAGCTGACTGTACGGAAAATTCAATCGACTGTTTTCACTTAAACCAGACTATATAAGCTGTGTTTTCGCGAGCAGAGGTGAAAATATGAGTTTTTCTGAATGAAATCGTGTCATTCACTCTGGGAAGCGTTCTCTCTCTCCAATACACAGCTGCAACTCGTGTTTGAAGATCTTGGTTGATCTTAGAGGCATTTTGTCTTGTGAATAGCTTGAAGAACACATGTATGGTGTGCTAGGGACAACCACCATCAAGTTTGGACATTCTTGTGCCTTTTGATGGTTTGCCTAATGTGATTTCAGGTCTGCAAGTGTGATTCTTGTAGGTTGTGGTTCTAAATTTTTGTGTGAGTCAAAAATCTTATGTGCTTTGTGTTCAAAAGTGTAATCTTGGTGTTTGATTTGTCAAACTTTAGAATATAGTGGAAACCAGGCTTAGGTTGTCCTGGAAAACTAGATGTAGCTCTGTGATTGAGTAAACCAATATAAAATCAGCTGTGCATTCTTCTTTCCCTCATCTCCCTCTCTTTTAAACTCTTTAAAAACTCAAGAAAACCAAGTAATTTGATCTTTGGTGTGATTTAATGTGTGCTTGTGTAATATGAGGCTTTGTACTTGTTATAAATACTGATTGGAACATGTCTTGTATGTAAAAGATTGTTGTTTGAGTTGGATTTGCGAATTCTGCATTCTGCATAATTCTCCAGTATTTTAGCCGACTGATTTGTCTTTTTAATCGACTATTTCATAACATCAAGAACAATTTAGTCTGCTGTTTTTATATTTTAATCGACTGAAAGTGTACTGGTCTGCTGCATTTACATCCAAACATTCCAGTCTATTAGATTCAATTGAAAAAGGTTTTAAGCTTTCGAAAAACTTTTATAAAGCCAATTCAACCCCCCTTCTTGGCTAAACTCACCATTTCAAAACTAACAATCATGTCATCCATCATACTCCACAAAAATCATTGAAAATCATTTCCAAAAACGAAAGTCAGCAATGATAATTTTTTTGTGTAAGTCTCACAAATGTTAGACATTCACGCGGTGTTTGTCGACACTTCAAGAGCAAGATCCAGGTTCTCCGTTTATACATTGATTTCTTTACATCAAGTCCCTCTGCAAGACAATGGTCATTGATTTCTTTGTCAGATCGAGACCCTTTACATGGTAATAGTCACTGAATGTTTCAAATATAGACATTCTCCTTGGGATTGGTCTAATCTCTTTTTCAAAAATTCAAAGTACAAAAAGAATATGGTTTTTCGGATTGAGACCCTCTACATGGTAATGGTCATTGAATCCTTTAGATATAGACCCTTTCCTTAGGAATGGTCTAATCTCTTTTTCAAAAAGTCAAAAAAACAAAAAGAATATGGTTTTTCGGATTGGGACCCTCTACATGGTAATGGTCATTGAATCCTTTAGATATAGACCCTTTCCTCAGGATTGGTTTAATCTATTTTTCAAAAAGTCAAACTATAAAATGAATATGGTTTTTCAAATCGGAACCCTATATATGGTAATGGTCGTTGAATCCTTTACATATAGACCCTTTCCTCAGGATTGGTCTATTTTTTTCTCAAAAAAGTAAAACAAAATGTTGTGTCGAATTGGGACCCTTTACTTGATAATGGTCACCTAGTTCTCTTCTTTCAGATACAGACCATCTCCTCTGGAATGGTCAAGTTTGTCTTCTTTTGAAACCCGAATGAAATTAGTGTTATTATCTTTACTTATCTTTTATTACGATAATATGAAAAAGTCAAATTTTCATATTATCTAGTAAAAGCTAAGGAAAGAGGGGCAACTGTCAACACCTAATTTCGTCCAGGTTAATAAATTTATTTTCAAAAAAATAAAAATAAAAATAAAAATAATGTGAAACAAAATTTTCTTCAAAGATTTTTCAAACTTTAATTTTAGAAAAAAAAAAGTGAGATGGACAAAAGAAAAAAAAGGAAAAGAAGGAAGAACCCATTTTGTTATTAATGAAGATACATAGGAGCGAGGATTAATATTTGTCGGACCCAAAAAACCAAAAAAAAATATTTTTGTTTCTTCTGTAAATTCATTTATTATTATTTTTGGGAAAACAAATATTTTGAAAAAACCACATAATTTTTGCACATTTAATGATAAGTACCGTCTTAGGATGGGTGTTGTAGGGTGCTAATACCTTGTCTTTTTTTGCAGACTTTGTCTTATCTTTTTGATTTTTCCGTAGTTTTCTAGAATAAACTATGGTGGCGACTCCAAAACTATTTTTTTTACAAATTTTAGTTTTAGTTCGTCGTCGCGTAACTACGAAACATTGAACGTGATATTAAAGCTGCACTTATGAGAGAAAACAAAATTGGTTCAAACCCTCTTGGCCAAAATAATCCAATGTAAAACGAAGTACTATTTTGCGCTAGCCAAGGTTCGAACCATCAACAACACAATTACCAAGCATATGCATAACCAACCAACCAATTCATGTTTTATAATAATTCCTACACATCTAGAATTATATTATCATGCACCTTAATCAAGCATATTATTAAAAATAATCCCACAATTAAAATAACACACAAATGGCATACGCAGGATTTGAACCTAAATCCTCATGACCAGTTGAGCTAGTACGATTCCTTGTCAAAATTTCCCGCATTAAATGCCATAAAGGTTCCCATTACCTGCATTTATTAAATAATTATTTATTTAATTATATAATTTTCTCGGGTCTTACATGATGCGTGATGGAAGAGGACCATTTGGAGAGTGTAGTCATCATATTGAGGCGCGACATGATCGACAAACAAAGGAGAAGATCTAGCTAGACAAAGGGCATATGGATGTGTGGCTTCATGTTTAGATTTGGGTTGAAAAGGAAAAGGGGTTAGGTCAAATAGCTATTCTAGGTTTTCCCTTTCTATATAAGGCTAAAATTAGGGTTTTCAAAAGGGGGATGCTGAGATTTTTGAGAGTTCTAGTGCACGAAAGAAAGAGTCATTTGTAACGTTCGACGAGCACAAAGTGGCCAGCGGGATTGGAAGCTATACTTGGTCCAACCACGAGCACAAAGTGGTTGGCATGCTGAGTGAAATTCGTTGCACCATTTTTAATTTTAGAATTCACTTTGTCTCGTGTATTTGTTTGATTCATAATGAAAGACACTTTGAAGTTCAATTTCATGTTTGATTTCCAACTTCTAAATTTTGCTTGTTTAAGTTTTGATTGCATTTTATGTTTTTCACCCTTTACATTATACTTCCTTTAAATTTCATTTACTACTTTCAGGTTTTTGATTCAATTATGTTTATGTGATATTATTTTTTATGTTTGTGGTATAGTAATGTGAGTTTTGATGATGTTTTGAGCATGGTTCATAATTTGCACACAACTTTGGTTCCTTTTGAACACCATGTGACCCTAAAGTTGGCACAACTTCACGAAATGTCCTCTCGAGTGCCAAATAATCCTTGTTCAATAATTGAATCAGTTTTCGAAATGTGTTGATTCTTGCTTAGTCTATTCTCTCCATTATCAGTTAGTTAATTCATTTATGTTGTTGAAGTTGAATTTCCTAATTTTGTACATAACTGTTTTTTTTTTTTGCTTTCATCTTAATATTTGGAAGTTAGAAATTCTTTTAAAAAAATGCATATCTTATAGTCTTTAGGGCTTTCTTTGTAGTGTTTTAATTCTGCACATAGTTTGCATAGATAATCTTCAATGCATTTTAATTGCACCTCACTTTAGCTTCACTAAATCTGACTTACATGCATACATATAGTTATCCTCACAATCTGGTTTGCTATTAAATTTATTGTCGTCACATTATGAGGAGCAAACTGTAATTTTAGGTTTTATCCTTCTCTTGCATGGTTAGAGGACATTGTTCATTCTTTCATATCATCTTAGACTTGTTGGAATTGTGCATCTCCATTCATGTCATATTGCTCTCTATCTTGCATGATGATCTAGACAACATTCAGGAGAGATTTTCACATCTGTATTAAAGCTGCTTTTAACCCATAAATCATAATCTTATTATATTATTGTTGTCTTGGTTAGGTTTTTCTTATAATATGAATCATAATTATGTGCAAAGCATTCATATTCAACCTGCATATATTACTCAAATGCATCATTTAACACTTGTTCACATTGAGAAGAGACATTGCCTCTATACATTTTTACTGCAATACATGAAATTTGATTTGCACATTTAGACTTAGGTGATTATGCATACTCTTTTGATTGCTGCCAATTTTAAGTGCAATTCGTTACATTGAACAACATAGTGAATTTCCTATCATGCATTGTATAAAATTGAAATAGGTGCAGTAAAAACAATACCTTGTGTTATCAAATCTAATTTTGAATTTTGCACTTCTCTTTTATAATTGAGCTTCATATTCCAATTTCATAAGTCATTTTTGCTTTGGATAGGGTGTCCATAAAGGTAGTTTACATTGCATTTATTCATAATTAAAGTTCAGTTTATGTCATGCATTTAGAGTAGTTTTTGTTTAGACAATTACACATGTTTTTTTCTCTTTTATTTCATTGACCCCTTTACAATTTTTATATTTTATCTTTAGCAAGATTAAATTATATAAACTAATAAGTTCCATTTCCTTGGATTTGACTTGAGTCTTCCTTCTTATACTACATTAGAGGGAAACTTGGTTTTTGTTGGCCTTTAATACGACTAGAGGTGAGTTTAACAAAATGGTGCCATTGCCAGCGAGTTGGCATGTTGTTATTAATTGTCTAAAGAAATATTTGGAGTAGTTGTTAAAGGATTTGATATTGGTGACCTCATGCTAGAGGAAGGTCTTCTTGCCTTCATTGTTGCATGGTATATCACACTTAGGCGAAACAGTTAATCTCTACTAAATGAAGAAAATATGGTTATGGTGTATTGCATTCAAAACAAGATCAAAGTTAACTGATTTATGTGATCACGAATCACATGTTGAAGTTTAAATGTCTATCAAATTATTGTTTCCTTTATGTTGATTTAATTTCTAAATTTTTACAACATTATGTAGTTAGCCTTGAAGGTGAACTAAAAGAGGTGATAAAAAGTAGTAATGAAATTACAAATTTTACTCTTTAGAAGATGGGACTTGCTAAGGCAAATGAAAATTGGATCTTGATGATAATGAAGTTTCTCCCATTGCATCCGATGAAGGTAGACCAAGCAATGCCATTGTTGAGGTTCCAATGATCATTGTCATAAGACCACACATTCCTCTTTTGGATCATTGAGTTCCTCTTTCATAGTTTGAACAAATTATGCTTACCAAATTGATACATTTACCATTGATCATAGAGCATGGTGTAACGTCCTAGCCGAAAATTACTTATTTAAAACAAAAATTTAGATAATATATGAATAACTTCATTTATTAATAATTTCTTTTTCTTAAAACGCAGGAAAAATTTAAAACATTTAGTTCAACGCGCCAAATATAACAAAAGTCCACGACGTTCAATTATTACAAATATAAACGATTTATAAAATCATTACAAAATAGTCCATAAACTTCCATTAAGAAAACTACAATAAAAACTCTCATCGTTGATCCCCACTCCGACACTAGGCGTCCATATGCTAACCTGTATCACCATCTGCTCCCATGTAACAAATTACATGATCATCGCCACACACACACAGATAGGGTGAGCTCAAAATAAAAAATAAACAGATACAACATGACATAATTAAAACATCGCAATATATAATTCATGTTAGCATTTCACAACACTCGATTCCTCGCCTTTCCACCCTTACGTTAGACTCCTCTTGATTCTACACCCTTTGGTAAGTATATTGATCGATCTTTGCTGCATGAGTGTCTACTCGCCCCTCCAACTACAGGCCACCACCCAATAGTCCACACGCAGGAATAAAATGCCAAGGCCACAACTCGCGACACCAAGTGGAGTTCCCCAAAACGAACCAAAGTCCGTAGTTGTCCCCAGACTACCAAATCAATCAAATGCGCTGAAGAGGGCAATCATCCAAAACATCGTCGTATGAGCCACGATCTCGTACACTCCACTGTACTTCCTAAACCACCAGGTTACAACCTAGAGTGGCCACGTGTTACCCCAATACAAGTTACACTCATAATTGGGCCCCCAGGCAAAGAATCGCATAATGAAACTCATCCAAAGCAGTGTAGAAATCCTCCTCACGAATCATCTCTGCACCCAAAATCGCTTGGTGCGCCTCTCATGTCGCAAGGCGGAACTTGGTTCCAGACCGCCTGGTGGGAATCTCACACCACCAACCACCACGCGCCTTCTAGTAGTCCAGTTACACCGTCACCGCCTAGCGGACCCAACCCTGTCGCCACGCGCCTCGCATAGACAATGGCCACTACCACTATTTTGGAACTCTATCGCTACGCACCACCAGGCGCCATACCAGTAGCGCAATGCTACTGGCTTTTGCACATTAAGCAAGTCCTAAGGGACCTCAATCGCACCATACACAGAAATCTTAGTACAATTACAACGATCCAATTATAATATTATAACTAAATTACAATACACACATGTAATCATGCCACCAAAATTGTCAATATCTCCCATACACTTTGAAACAACACCATCACCATACCTGCCAATGATAAATGACGCATACAATCTAGCCCACAACACATCCAATAAATGTCATACATTTAGGCATAGTTATAGAGCTGAATTGCACTCTCACACACTTTAGTTAACATACTTTCCCTATTAAACACATATCTTTCTTCAAACAGTTGGAAAAATACCACATATCAATTGAAATTTAAACCACTCTAATCTAAGCTCAAGTACAAATTCCAATTAGGTACAGAAACTACCTAAATTAGTCCAGCCTACTGCTTTTATGTACATGCAATCCTAATCATTACAAGGTTATACCTAAACTTTATCCATATTACACACATGTTTAATTGTCAATTCTTTCTACATTCTAATTTCGTTTTCATAGGAAATTATTCAAAAACATCCCAAATGCATAATTACAGAACAAAACATCAATTCGGCCCTGTGCTGAGTTGTCGCCTGGCGGCAGATGCTACGCCACCAGGCGTTGCATCCAAAACTGGGTTCTGCGCAAATTTCCCCATATTTGTACGCACCCCAAACTTTAACATGCTCAAACTAGCACACATTTTAACATGAATTTAGGGTCCAATTACATACAACGATCTTTTATGTTCAATTATAACATTTATTTGCTGTAGTATACCTTGAATCATACCAGAACATCGCATTACTTCCTTACCCTTCTTCCTTACGAACCCCCAATCCATATTTCATGCAGTATTCATACATTCAACATAAACATATTATCTATAGTCAATTAAACTCATCAAAATTTGCATTTACGCATATGAAACATCATTGCAACATCACTAATAACACACAAAAAATTCCAGAGCAACCAAAATTGGACACCACAATTCATGTCGTCTGGCGAATCAACCCTAGACTCTCCAAGCCCATCCACTCTCCTTATTTGGTCTCTTAATCATGCCTTAATTACGGTTAATGGTAGAAAAATGAAATTTCATTTAAAAGAGGTTTAAGGCTATTGATTCACCATTAAGTCATGGTTTCCAGCCTTCCTATCTTCCTCCTAATTAACTATGGTTTTCAGGCTCTTCACATTCATGCCATAAATCATTTTTTCTCAAAAAGAAAACTATTTTGCGCATGACCGCTAGGCGATTTCTGGAAAATTCCAGAAAGCCAAACGAAATGCAGGGGCAAAGGAAAGAGATGGATTCTAACATCATTAGGCATATCACAAATACATGCAATTACAATTAAAGCACAAGATGGAACTCCCCTAACCTGGATTCCTTTCTTAGTTTGATAGTTCTTCTAGTTACTACTTGATCACCACTAGTCTTCGTTAATCTTCTCCAATTCCACTCCTCCTCTCACTCACCCCTCATTTGTTTAGCCTAAATTTTCCTCTCCTCACAGTATCAACACTAGACTCTCCAAGCCCTTTCTCTCTCCTTATTTGGTCTCTTAATCATGCCTTAATTAGGGTTAATGGTAGCAAAACGAAAATTCATTTAAAAGAGGTTTAAGGCTATTGATTCACCATTGACTCATGGTTTCTAGCCTTCCTATCTGCCTCCTAATTAACTAGGGTTTTCAGACTCTTCACATTCATGCCATAAATCAATTTTTCTCAAAAAGAAAACTATTTTGCGCATGACCGGTAGGTGGTTTCTGGAAAATTCCAAAAACCCTAACGAAATGCAGAGGAAAAGGAAAGAGATGCATTCTAACATCATTAGGCATATTGCGAATACATGCAATTACAATTAAATCACAAGATGGAACTCACCTAACCTGGATTCCTTTCTTAGTTTGATAGTTCTTCTAGTTACTACTTGATCACCACTAGCCTTTGTTAATCTTCTCCAATTTCACTCCTCCTCTCACTCATCCCTCAGTTGTTTAGCCTAAATTTTCCTCTCCTCACAGTATCAACCCTAGACTCTCCAAGCCCCCTCTCTCTCCTTATTTGGTCTCTTAATCATGCCTTAATTAGGGTTAATGGTAGCAAAACGAAAATTCATTTAAAAGAGGTTTAAGGCTATTGATTCACCATTAACTCATGGTTTCCAGCTTTCCTATCTGCCTTCTAATTAACTATGGTTTTCAGGCTCTTCACATTCATGCCATAAATCAATTTTACTAAAAAAAAAACTATTCATGCCATACATAGGACTTAAACCCAAGTCCCCAAGTCCTCTCACACAATCAAAGTACTCTTAACCATTTGAGCTAGTATTTCTCCACGTCATGTAAGTTAGCATTTAATGCCATAAAGGCTTCCACTACCCATATTTATTAAATAATTATTTATTTAATTATTTAAATTTCTCGGGTCTTACACATGGGATCTATGTAGCAATTGATAAAAATGGTTGATTTGTAGTATGAGGGAGAAGAAAACTAGGAGAATTCCCAAGCTTTTTTTTTTTTGTTTACATTTGTGTTGCTTTTGAACTATGTTGTTGAAGTAGATAAAGTTCGTTAACTAATAAGATTTTTTATGATAACAAAACAGTCATTTTACCATACGAGTAAGTCTTTGGTTAGAAGTGAATTTGTGTTAGACCATCAAGAGAGAACATCTAATAGATATAATGAGATTGAGTAATTGATCAATGTGGTTTGAAGATCAAAATAAACAATTTATACTTATGGTTTCATATGCTTAATGGTTCATATTCAAATGTCATGAATGTTAGTATATAAATAGGAAGCATGAAAAATTCAAGGGCCTAGTCTTAGCATTAGATGAGTCTAAGCAACAAACAAGTCAATGAGTTAGACGAGTATATGAATAATAATCAATAGGTTTAAAGCATTAGACGACCTAAGTCATTAAACGACCCATCAGTTTTTGGATAATATGAGGTGTTAGATGAGTTAAGTAATACAAAGCATTATAGGACTAGGGCATTAGACGACCTAAATAGTAGAATGAATTACAACACACTTTGATGTTCTACTGAATGTTTTAATCTATGATTGATCATGAGAATTGATATATTAATCTAAGTATTTGAAATAGAGAATTAATGACATGACCTATAACGTTTAAAGAAAATTAACTTTTGATAATTACATTATGGAAGAAGAAAGTATTTAAATCAAACATTCAAATCAAATGAATATTAGGAAATGATTGACGAATAAACTGTTTGATTGAATGTCAAATATTATTGCTCTAACAATTCAAATACAAAAGCATATTGCACAAAGTTTCCTTAATAGGACAATTGGGAGTACTGAAGAAGAAGCAAAATTCAAATGAAGTATGAGCTCATTCATAGAAGGAAAGAAGATACCTTGAATAACATCGAAAGATTTTGTTAAGATATTACCAAATGTACCAAATCGTACAAGTAATAAAGTGGATAACTCTTAATTATTTAAAAAGATAATAATAAAAATACTAATAAAATATAAAAATAAACATAAAAAAATAAGTTAATGCCAATTTTCAGATTTAAAATTGAAGTCTTGAAGGATAACATTAAAGATTCAAAATGAAGAATTAAATTAAAGAATTGATCAAGTCATTCCATATCAAGAAGATTATGATGAAGAACTATAATTTGAATTTTGAATGACTATCAAGTGCAACAACTATATAAAGGATGCAAGGTCATATGAGAACAAAATCGAAAGAATGAAAGAATTACAAAAGATCAAAGTGCTGAATGATCAATGATTAATGAGTTGAGTTGAGATCTTACATATTTTATACCCTTCATTGAGTGAAGTTCTAACCTGTGAGCTTAATTGTGCACTCCTATTGTGAGAGTGATTTTTAATTATTCATTGTAATCGAGAGTTTTTTATGTTAAGGGAGATTCAGAAAAATATGTACTCATTATAGCCTAGAGAGGTTTGTACTCGTGTACCTAGAGATGTTTTAATTTGTTAAAATCAATTAAAATGATTTTAATTAACTAAAAGTGATTTATGTTAAAATGTTCAAATATGTTTACAAAGAACATTTTAAACGATTAGCTATTCATTTTAATTGATTAGGATTACATGAAATCATGATTAGTTTTGAGAAAATTTTTTAAACTATTAAAATAAGTTTTTAATAGATTAAACTTTTCTATTCTTTTATAATCTTTGAAGTTACCTGAATTTGTTAAAAATTAGTTTTAATCCATTAATTTTGCGAGTAAATGAGATTAATATATTAAAATGAATTTTTAATATATTAAAATAAATAATTTAAAATCTATATAACTCTCATTCTCATACTATCAACATAATTTTTTAGTGTATTTTTAAAAGTCATTTTTCACTTTTGAGAGAGATATACTTGAGTAGAAATAAAGTTCTTGGAGAAATCTTTGTGACATTTTGAAAAGCACTTAGATATGAAAAAGCTAACTCAAGTTATGTTTACCTATATGATGATTGTGTTTGTATTCACTGATCAATTGATTTTTTCATGTTAGGCATTGCTATGAACTTTGACATCTCAATTATTTTGACACCTCCAAAGTCGACATATCATTTGCCATCACATAAAAAATATAATTAAAAAAAAAACATGGGGGGATCGAATCAAACCCATTATAAGAAATTAGATTGCACAAAACATAGAAAAACTATAATTATTATGAAAAATAAATCTAAAGAAATAAATGATTGCAAGATACTAAGCCACTTATACATCTCCCTGTGTATAAAAGCCTAAAGAGCTAACTTATCAGCACAATGATTACCCTCACGAAAAACATGAGAAACCTTAAAAACTTCATATACTAAATGAATTAAAAACACATGTGCCATCTTCCTTTAAGAGCCCAAGGTAACAATTTGTGATCCATAAAATCTTGACAAACCAAAGGAGGGTCAACCTCCAACAAAGATGCCTAAAGTCCTCAATTTAGGCATTCTCTAAGGCATTATTAATAACTCTCATAAACTCAACCTAAAGAGACAAATGCACCCTTAAAAAGGCAAAAAAAAAAAAAAAAAAAAAAGGCTACTCCTTGATGTCCTCTAAAGATTTTAGCACATGAAGTCAAACTAGGACAACCATGAGCTACACCATTAGTATTCAACAGATGATTTCCCTATAGGAAATCACTTTACTCTCCCGAGTATAAATATCAATAAAATTCAATACCAAAATATCACAAGCAGAGTTACTCATGCTTCTTTGATTTATTCCCAACCATGCACACCAAATCCTTCATCTAAAAAATGGTTTAGGTAAATGAAATGGGGACCTCAAAGCGACTATAATTATACATCCTCGAAATCCTCTAGATAATTGTCATAATTGCAGCCCTTTACATAATAGCTAAAGGACCAAAAAGAGTCCTAAAAACTTGAACAATTAAATCAAGAGATTAAAAACTTAGGTCCTAAAAAAGCTCGCGCAATAGTATAACAGCTAAAGAGTAAATGAGAAAGAGATTCAACATCATGTCCACATAAAGAAAACATAAAACATAGAGAAACTCCTTTTTTTTTCACCTCAAAATCAATAGATAATCAACCATATAAAGGCTTCCAAAAACTCAAAGTTTTTTATGGTGATAGTAGATCCAACCAAATAACTTTTCCCAAACCAAAAGATTCCATATTAGAAGAATAAAATTGTTTGACAACCTTTAGAGAAAGCACACCTAAAGCATCCAAAGCCCAATTTGTTGGCATAACCAAGATTGATGCAAAGATTTGATAAAGCCAAATGCATGAAGATCACATGTGTTTGATGAAGACTTATGAAGATCCACTTGAAGATTATGTTTCAATAGTATAATTTGTAATTGAGGTGTTAAAAGTAATGATTACATGTTATATCATGTTGGTAGGCTATATGATATAGGTTAGATGTCTTGTTTGTCTTAGTGTGTCCTTTTTAATATGTTAAAATGGGTTTTAACAGGTTAAAAAGCTTGCTATTTATAGTTTCTGGTATGAATGTATTCAATCAGTTGAATTATTTTTCAATCGACTAATTTCACTTAAGTCAAGTGAAATCAACAGATTGTAAGGAAAATTTAACCGACTGATTTCACTTAAACCAGACTATATACGTTGTGTTTTTTAGAGCAAATATACATTTTTGAGTTTTTGAGCGCAAAAACATGTCATTCATCATTGGAAAAACTCTTTCTCTCTCTACATTACATAGTTTAACGTGTTGATTGAAGATCTTGGTTAATCTTGGAGGCATTTTGGCTTGGGATTAGCTTGAAGAACTCATGTGTAGTTGGCTAGGGAGAGCCAACATCAGGTTTTGTAGTTCTTATGCCTCTGTTTGTTTACCTGATGTGATTTCAAGTCTGTGCGTGTGATTCCTACAGGGTGTTAGGCTAGATTTTTATGTCAGTCAAAAATCTTGTGTGTTTCTTTGTTCAAAAGTGTAAACTTGGTGTGTTATTTGTAAAATTTTTGAATATAGTGGAAACTTGATGTAGCTTTGTGATTGAGTGAACCAGTATAAAAATAATTGTGCCATTCTCTTCTCTTCATCTCTCTCACTTTAAATCACTTTAAAACTCAAGAAAACCAAGTAATTCATTATTTGTTGTGTTTAATGCATTCATGTGTAATCTGATGTTGCATACCTGTTAGAAATATTGATTGGAACAAGTCTTTTGTGTAAAAGTTTGTTGTTTGAGTTAAATTTGCGAGTTCTGCATTTTGAATAAATTCCCGGGATTTTAGCCGATTGATTTGAAATTTTAATAAACTGTTTCATAGGCTCAGGAACAAATTAGTCTGTTGTTTTATTTTTTGACTAATTGAAAGTGTATTGTTCTACAACTATTGAATTCGAATTTCACAGTCTATTTTATTCAATCAAGATGGGTCTTAAGCTTTCAAAAAATTTCTAAACAACCAATTCAACCCCCGATTCTTGGCTTAAATCACCATTTCAAACTAACACAATTGGGTACATCATCATCATTAACAATCAAGGAAGAAAAATCACATAAATGAGTAACAAAGGAAGGAAAAATTCTAACTTGTACCTGTCCAAGCAAAATTAACAACATATAGTAAAATGATCCTTTCAAGATGAGGTACCTTAACTAATTTAGGAATACAAACATCTGAAACCATTAATCATTCAAAAAATTAATATTGTCACCCTTACCTAGAGTCCAAAAAGTATTTTCCAAAACAATATCATATGCATCTTTAACACCATGCAAAATGGAAAACGAGTTGTAGGATACATGTTTAAGATACTTGGATTTAAGAAAATGAAGCCTTATAATCTCCACCCAAATCCTCTGTAAGAAAATGAAGCACCATCAATATTTAAGATACCTAGATAACCAAATCCTTTGTAATTTTCTTTTTCGGTTATCTTGTTTCTAGATAAAGTTTTACAAATAATTTACTAACAAGGTGTTATTGGTGTCAAAATTCATCTTGTAGGGTGCAACATTTGTGTTCTTGGACAATTTGTAAATGTTGTGTGGTTATATATATATATATATAATGGAAGCTTGACTAGTGTGACTTGACAATTAAGTGTAACTCTGAGAAAAATCAGTATAAAATCTTTGGTACAATTCATTTTAATCTTTTCTTAGCTTAAATTAATTATTTTTACACATCATTGTTTATCTTTATCTTTCTTGTCTTGTGCTTAAACTTCATCAATGTATTATTTGAAAAGATTAAACGATAGAATATCTTAATTTCACTAGTTAGTCTAATGAAGTTTTCATTCTATAAGTGTTTTTTAATCAGTGGTAGGTCAATTAAATTGGAGTCTTGAACTCGACTTTCCTTTCTATTAACCATTGTACCTAAAAGAACTTATTTGTTGTAGCTAGGAGTGACATATTAGAATACACAGAAAAATCAAAAGTGACTTAGTGAAAAAGAATACTTATGTTCTTTATCTCAAGAAAACATAAAGGAAATATCGAAGAGTGACTTCGTGCACCAAATATAAGTCAAAAGATGCATAAAGAATACTTGTAATCATCACTTGATTAGTAGAACCCTTTACGATTTCTAAACAATATTTGAAATTATCTAAGTGTTAGCATGAACTAGTAGCCCTTTTCTAGAGAAAAGATAGAGAAAATCGTGAGGTCCAATTTTTTTTGCCCGTTCTTTCTTTTTGGCTGAGTCAAACTTCTTCACTTTTTCAAGATTTTCTTGTCTTCTTCATACAATGCTTGGCTTGAATTTTTGTGATTTTGATAATTTTCTTTTATGGATTTATCTTTAAGGTGTTATGAAGCTTTAATCCATTTATTTTCACACCTCCATGAGCTCAACTTAGTTGTAGAATATTTATGCAACTAAAAAACTATTTTAAACAAATTTTTGTATCTCATGCTCAATAAACCCATTTATAAGAAATCTCAATTAAATCAATCTTTTTAGAGCCAAATTCAATTAAAAATTCAGAATTAAACATTAAATGAAGGCAAAAATATCCATTCATCAATCATATATTAGGCCGGGTAGGCACGTAAGCCCCATTAGTATCAAGAGTATGATTAACGTGTAAGGCGTGCTTATCGTGATGATATTCGACCACGTGGCCTAGCTGTGGCCGACTTCATAATGTTGTAGGTGGATAGGCCATTTGGCCAAAATGTGTGGGTCATCTTTGACCTTGTAGGCGGGTGAGCCGGTTTGTCTTGCCAATGGTGGGCAAGACTTGAGACATTGTCTTGATGTCCTAGAGTTATGATGTTTTTATGGAGCCCGACTTCTCTAGGTGAGCTTGGTGCGCACAATATGCATTGCTGGATTGACTAGGCTTTGTTAAGTGCTTCTGAGTTTGGCAGGCTTTATGAGGTATTGTTGTGTTCGGTAGGTGTTACATGTTGGCAAATATACCAAATAGTACAAGTAATATAGTGGACAAGTCCAGATATCGTCTCCCACAAGCACTAATGAGATTTAAATTTAATGGGTTGTTTACTAATAAAGGTATAAAGAACAAAACATTTTCGTTTGAGATTAAAAATAGATTTAGAATTTAAATGTAACGAATAACATATATTGGCATAATGGAAACAAATAACTTGATTGAGAAAATATAAGATAAAATCTTCACCGGGATTGGGTTTCACGATTCCATTCAAAGTAATAAAAAACAAACAATATATTCATATTTTTGTCTCTCACACTCACATCATTTGTAACATGCCTCAATTTCGTCGTAGAAAAGCTTAAACTAAAATAATAAAAACTATGTCTAGCAATTTTTACTATTATGTTTGCATTAATGGTCAATATGATGATGCTTAACAATGACTACTAATCACATCTATATCTAGCATGTGAAATTCATAGTTGTTTTATTCTACTTAGGTTTCCTAAACTATCTTTCAGATCAGTCGATGCTCCCAAATATGCACCATATCTAGAACATGTAATTAAAAATCATAATCTGGGTTTCCAAACTATCTTTCGGATTAGTATGGACTCCTGCATGTGCAAAATTCATAAACTATGCAGTTAAAACAAGAATAAAACATGAGAGATTATGGAAAAGGAATATATTGAATGAAGAATTCACAAGGAATTAAGAATACATTACAACAAAACCTCGTGAATGGGGGAGTGAGCTACTCCTAGACATATTGAACATAAGACTGATGTTGAAATTGAATGTCTCTAACCTTCGGAATATCTTTCTACCTTCAAGTGTAGAGATATCAAGTTTCTTTTTCTCCAAGTGTGTGCTTTTGACCTACGTCAGGCCCTCAATTTATAGACTTTTATAATTGAATTTGGACTTGATTTGGTACTTGAATAAATTGTAAGAGATAATCCTTGATATATATTTTAATCTTTGGAGATTCCATATCGTTGAATTATTCTTCAATTATTGAGTAACCAACTTTGTAAATAATTGATATTGTTGATAATTCTTGATTAATCAATATTCCCCTTATTTTGTTGATGATCTTCCCAAATCTCTGTGATTTCCACTTATTTGTAAAATATATCCCTATCATTTTTCTTTTCTACTTTTATTGAATAAAACCTGAAATGTCAAATAAAATCCAAAAATAAAATAATAATTAAATGTAAAAATAAATAAAATAAAAACATGATAATGCCAATTATTAGCAAGCTTGATGAGGTGTTGTCGTGCTGGACAAGCTTGTTAAGGTGTTGTCATATTAGGCTGGCTTTATTGGGAATTGTGGAGCATTAATGGGGGGTTTTCTTTTGAAGCTCCATAATGATTAGATTGTTTATGCACTTTTAATTGTGTGTCACATGGCAACATCATAGCGTTTTGGATTCGGGGAACAAAGCGTCATGGGTTGACATTGTTCTAGGCCCGAAACGACATTTGATGAAGTCGTATCGCTATTTTGAAATTGCACATATACGTTGGCATTGGCGTTTTAGTTCCTTATTCACTTTGTCCATTTTCGCACTTGCTCTACTCTTGTCTCGATCTCTTTGTTTATTGTTCGCTTTGCCTCTCATCTTTCGTTTCCTTGCTGTAACATCCAGACCGGATATTATAGATTTTTTAATAAAATAAAGAAAATAAATAAACATGCTGCATTTAATAATACCTCATTTCCCAAAACGTGGGAAATTTAAAATTTTATTACATAAATAAAGTACTCTGAAATCCATAATTACAAAACTAGAGTTTTAACAAACATGCGATAAGCTTTACAATGTATTTCCAAAACCATAAAATAATAAAAACATAAAACTCTCGAGCTATCCCCTCTCTATGGCTAAGCTCCACCAGAACCACCCACATCGACATCATCTGCTCACGTGTACCGCGTACACGATCATCGCCAAACACAAGCAGATAGGGTGAGCTTAACAGATTATCATATAAAACACATGTACATATATTAATCACATATATACTCATATATATATATATATATATATA
>Ga0214544_1005550_pt1 | contig 24315 bp, 16 predicted proteins | sample CNSS3metaG_FD_160074 | JGI IMG/M metagenome (GOLD analysis project Ga0214544, IMG submission 160074) | Root nodule microbial communities from cowpea collected in UCLA plant growth center, Los Angeles, California, USA - CNSS3 | ecosystem: Host-associated > Plants > Roots > Nodule | place: USA... | reverse complement strand
TATGCAACTAAAAAGCTATTTTTAACATGTTTTTGTATCTCATGCTCAATAAACCCAATTATAGGAAATCCCAATTAAATCAATCTTTAAGCACACAAATTCAATTAAATACCCATAATTAAACATTGAATGAGGGCAAAAATACGCACTCATCAGGAACCAAAATCTTTTTTCCATTCTTTGACTATTTATAGATTAATATCATGTTATATTTAAGCATCACTGGTCATTGCTATTAATATTGGGACTCATGTTACTACTAAACATAAGCTTAGTGGTTTTGGTTTGCAAATGCATTTTTAGAGGTATGGTGTTATCGCTATGTTGTTGTTCTTGTTTGAATCTATGCACAACATGGATCAAAAGCTTAGAGGTATGATTTTTTATTCTTTTTCCCCGATCTTTCATTTTTAATTGTTGGTACCTAATGGTGTTTTGTGTTGCGTGATCGAGTTCATGGAGCTATAAACATCTGACATTTATAAATCTAACCAATGATGTGTCTTAAACTTGTTTGTATAGTTCTTCACTGTTGCTTGATCCATTTATTTGCAGGGAACATATATGTAGCTAAATGGCACAAAGGTTGCATTGAAGATACTTGACAAGGACAATTATACGGATCTTGTCTGACTACGTTCATTTATTGTAATATTTCACTAGTTTGAACGTTTAAACTTTATTATTTACTTTGAATTTATAGACTACGTTCCTTTTTTTATGAATGTTATATCTAGTTATAAACAAATATCTAAATGTTAGAATTTTTTCTTATCATATGTTTTATGAATTATATGCATTCAAAAAGTATAATAAAAAAATTAAGGAAATTTGAAAAGTAAAAACATCAATAAATAATGAAGTGCATTGCAGGAGTAAAAGTGGACTTTCAATATTATTATACGGTATAAAGAATTTAAAACTCCATACAAGGAATAGGTACGACGATTACAAAATCGTCAGGGGTTTTAAAATTACCGGTAGTTAACCAGGGGTTTTAAACCGCCGATAATTACCAGGGGTTTTAAAACCACCGGTAATTACCAGGGGTTTTAAAACCGCCAGTAATTACCAGGGGTTTGAAACCGCCGGTAAATACTAGGAGTTTCAAAACCGCCGGTAAATACCAGGGGTTTCAAAATCGCCGGTAAGTGTTGTTTTGCAAACCTAGAAAACCACCAGGCACACACATAAAGCTTGAGAAAGATCAAACCTCAGTGGTAGCACAACCCAGCCTACCACAAACCACTTTCTCCAAGCTTCAAACCAAGCCAAAAGCTCCAAGAATTGATCTAAGATCAATATTCCACTGCTGCAAACTACATGATCACGAAGGAGAGAGTTTCCACAACTTTCCAGAATAAATTCGCGCTTTAAAATGATCAACAGACCTCTCTTTCAAAAAATACAGCTTATATAGTCAAACTGTTACGAAATTCAACAGTTTGATTTTCAAATCAATCAGTTGATTTCACTTGACTTAAGTGAAATCAGTCGATTAAAAACTAAATCAACTGATTGAATCTGTTACAGTTTAAGACTATTGTAGCCAATCTTTTAACTTGTTGAAAAACCATTCAACAGACTAAAAGAGACATTTTAACCTGTTGAGAAACCATTCAATGGATTAAAAGACACACCTAAGACCAAAAACATCTAATTAATGCTATAAGGTTTACAACATGAATTACAAACTTAAAATACACTTTCTTAATTATATAACTACATGGAGAGCACATGTTCTAGCCTTGATCAACATGGTTAACATCAAATCTCCTTTCTATCATTAATGTAGGCTTCATTCCAATGGTAATGGCTTCAAGATAGTTCAAAAAGCTTCATTAAGTCTTCATCAAATCTTCAAGAAGCAAAGCACCTTGGCTTCACATGTCAACACTAGTATTGACCAACTTGTTTCTTGTGAAACGTTTTGCAAATTTTATATATAAAATATCAATTATTTAAGTTGTAAATAGTAAAATTTCATAAAAGAATAAAAAAGTGTAACAAAAGGAAGAAATTTTTCAAATTTCATAACACCAATAATCCCCTTTGAGTATTGGCCAATGGGTTTCATGTGAAATTTTGAGCAATTACTATGTAGAAAATATGAATTATTTAAATTGTAAATAGTAAAAAGTAGGAAAAAAATTAAAAAATTGTTAGCTACAGATGAAATTTTTTAAATTTTAGAAAGTAATCAGTCTGAGTATCCGAAAACCTGTTTGTTCTGAAAGTTTGAGCAATTTTTACACATAAAATATCAATTATTGAAATTGTAAATAATTATAAATAGTAACAAGAATTAATAAAGTGTTACCATTAGATGGAATTTGTTAAATTTAAGAACACAAATCCTATCCTAGTATTGGCAAAGTTGTGAAATTTTTTGCAATTTTTATGTATAAAATACAAATTATTTAAATTGTAAATAGTAAAAATTAGTAAAAAACTTTAAAAAGTGTCACAAAAAGAAGAAAATTTTCAAATTTCATAACACCAATAATCCCTTATGAGTGTTGGCCAACTGGTTTTTGTGAAATTTTGAGCAATTTTTATGTAGAAAATATGAATTATTTAAATTGTAAATAGTAAAAAGTAGGAAAAATAATTTAAAAATTGTTACCTAGTATTGGCCTACTTGTTTCTTTTTAAATTTTTTGCAATTTTTATATATAAAATACAAATTATTTAAATTGTAAATAGTAAAAATTAGTAAAAAAATAAAAAAAGAGTCACAAAAAGAAGCAGTTTATCAACTTTCAAAACAACACTAATCCCTATTGAGTATTGGATATGGAGTTTCTTGTGAAATTTTAAGCAATTTTTGTAGAAAATATGAATTATTTAAATTTTAAGTAAGAAAAAGTAGGAAAAAAATTGAAAAATTTTTACCTAGAGATTGAATTTTTTAAATTTCAGAAACAAATCCCATCTGAGTAACTGACAACCTGTTTGTTATGAATTTTTTAGCAATTTTTATAGATAAATAATCAATTATTTAAATTGTAAATAGTTAAAAATAGTAAAAAGAATTGAAAAAGTTCTCCCATGAGATGGAATTTGTCAAATTTGATAACATAAATCCTATCATAGTATTGGCCTAATTGTTTCTTTTTAAATTTTTTGCAACTTTTATATATAAAATACCAATTATTTAAATTGTAGATAGTAAAAATTAGTAAAAAAATTAAAACAGAGTCACAAAAAGAGGCAATTTATCAAATTTCAAAACACCACTAATCCCCATTAAGTATTGACCATGGAGTTTCTTGTGAAATTTTCAGCAACTTTTGGAGAAAATATGAATTATTTAAATTTTAAGTAAGAAAAAGTAGGAAAAAAAATTGAAAAATTATTACCTAGAGATTGAATTTTTTAAATTTCAGAAACTAATCCCATTTGTGTAACTGCGAACCTGTTTCTTATGAAATTTTGAACAATTTTTATATATAAAATATCAATTATTTAAATTGTAAATAGATAAAAATAGTAAAAAGAATTGAAAAAGTGTTACCATGAGATTGAATTTGTAAAATTTGAGAAAACAAATCCTATCATAGTATTTGCCTACTTGTTTCTTTTTAAATTTTTTGAAATTTTTATATATAAAATACCAATTAATTTAATTGTTAATAGTAAAATTTAGTAAAAAAATTAAAACAGAGTCACAAAAAGAAGCAATTTATCAAATTTCAAAACACCACTAATCCCCATTGAGTATTGGCAATGGAGTTTCTTGTGAAATTTGTAGCAATTTTTGTATAAAATATGAATTATTTAAATTGTAAAAAGTAAAAAGTAGGAAAAAAATTAAAAAATTGTTAGCTACAGCTGGAATTTCTTAAATTTTAGAAAGTAATCACATCCGAGTATCTGAAAACCTGTTTGTTCTGAAAGTTTGAGCAATTTTTACACATAAAGTATCCATTATTTGAATTGTAAATAGCTACAAATAGTAACAAGAATTGATAATGTTTTACCATTAGATGAAATTTGACAAATTTAAGAACACAAATCCTATCCTAATATTGGCCAACTTGTTCGTTGTGAAATTTTTTGCAATTTTTATATATAAAATACAGATTATTTAAATTGTAAATAGTAAAAATTAGTAAAAAAATTAAAAAAGTGTCACAAAAAGAAGAAATTTTTCAAATTTCAAAACACCGCTAGTGCCCATTGAGTATTGGCCAAGGTGTTTCTTATGAAGTTTTCAGCAATTTTTATGTAGAAAATATGAATTATTTAGATTTTAAGTAAGAAAAGTAGGAAAAAAAATTGAAAAATTGTTACCTAGAGATTGAATTTTTTAAATTTCAGAAACTAATCCTATCTGAGTAACTGCGAACCTGTTTGTTATGAAATTTTGAGCAATTTTTATATATAAAATATCAAAATATCAATTATTTAAATTGTAAATAGTTAAAAATAGTAAAAAGAATTAAAAAAGTGTTACCAGGAACTAAAATTTGTCAAATTTAAGTGTTCCTGCAGAGAACAAACAAGATAAGTTAGGCATAAGCGTCACCTTACCCATGTAGTCCGCTATCTCCTCAGTTGGCCTCTTCCCGGTTGGTATATGTCGGCTTGGACCCAGGAGGGGTTACCTGCAGAAGGGACTCCGAAGCTCAAGTAAGTCAAAGCTCTCAAAAGGTCAAATCAGTGATTAATGGAGTAATGAATGCGTACCTTTAATTACTGGGGTCCACGCGTATTTATAGAGCATTAATTATGTCTGATTATCCCATGGGCCAGGCCTTGGCTTGGGCTTTAGCTTGAGTTGTAAGTGGGCTTGGGCCCTAACCCAAGCCCTCAAGACCTATTGAACGCGGGGACTTCCATTTTATTAAGTATATTGAAGTTATCGGCCTCAACCGATAACTTCCCTTGACGATTTGTATTGCTCGTGTGCCGTCCTAGGCAGGTAGTCCCTCTAGACGTCTAGGTTACCGGTCTTGGCCGGCTACTCGACTGCCTTGGTATATGGTGATCATTTTATCATTATTTTGTTAAGTTAGCTTGGTGTGGTACACCAGTCCCCCAGCCTTGGCCGACATAGGTGTCGATTAAGGGTGATATGTGTTGATATGCTAGCGGAACCGCCTAGGTGTGATACACCTGTCCCCCAACCTTTAAGTGTGATGAATAGTGTTAAGGCTAAAAAGTGATAACCGTTTGAAGGTAGGTGAAGGGGTGTCAGGGGTCAAATTAGGAAGTTCTGGCGCCGTTATTTTTAAGAGTCATATATTTTGTAATGATGGTGTCGATTGGTATAAGTTGTTGTTTTACCGGGAAGGGGTTTTCGTCGAGAAGATCCACCTAAAGAGTTGGCCGTAAGCGATTGGCCGGCCAAAGGCGGTTACGGGTGGGGGGCTACCGATGTCCGTAATCAATCATCTTTGTTTCGATGGTCTCGTTTATTGAACTTCTGGCTGAACTGTACGCCTGTCATCTCGAAGGGGGTAAACAGTGATATCGTTTCCTTGGAGAGGGTTAGCGCTGTTGACCGTGTGTGTCACGGGCAGGAAGGGGCCGCGGAGAAGTTCTTTTATATGTACATGTGTCACTTCTCGCAGCTACATGTACGGCTACCGTTTGATGATTTTACTATGGGCGTGTTGCGCGCATTGAACGTGGCACCCACACAGCTGCACCCGAATAGTTGGGCTTAGTTGCAAGCCTTTCGCATCTTATGCCAATCTCTGTATTTGGAGCCTTCTCCTTACGCCTTCCTATACTTTTATGAAACCAGACCTCGGCAGCCGACTACTTGGTTGTCTCTGATCAGTCGTCCTAGTATCAACAAATTGGACGCATTTTCCCAGTCTTTCAAGCACTTTAAGGACGGGTACTTCAAAGTGATGGTGAAGGGAGAGGGCAAGCCTTATTTCCTGAATGCGAATGGGAGTACAAAATTCCCATTTAGCTGGACGGGTACCCATTCTCGGTATAAGGATATGGGGATGGATGAGTTATCGGCAGGGATAAGGAGGTGGTGGAGATCCTAATGAAGTTTGTTGATAAGTTGCCCACTAAGGGCTTAGTTAGAGTTTATAATTCGGTGCATCTGATTATAGATATTGAAGGTATTTGTTTGTTACTTAAATTGTGTTAATGATTCTAAGTTGTTTTAATCTGGGTTTTAATATATTATTGTAGGGCACATGGCGCAGTTTAGGAAGAAGAACTTGGCGCTTTTCCAGTCGCTGAGGAAGGAGATGGCCGCTAAGGCTAAGGCAGCGGGAAAAGTTGACGTTCCCAATCTGTAAGAGTCTGTGGTGGAAGTGCACATTCATGGTGGGACGAAAAGGAAAGCTGAGTTGCCGCCTCGTCATGGCAAGGGGAAGGACGTGAAGAAGGTGAGGGCGGTCTTGCTTGGGGCGGGGTCGGCCAGTGGGGCGGGGTCGGCTAGTGGGGAGAAAGGGCCGGAGTCTGGTTTGATCGAGTTGCCAAAAGTATCGGTGAGGAAGGATATAACGATCAACCTCCCAGATACCATTGTAAATTCTATTGATAGTATAGAGGCTGATCATATTGTGAGGACGATGGCGGAGTTTGGAAGTAAAGCCTTGATTCTAAGCCGACGTGTGAGGTCTTTGTATCGAAGGGAGCTGAAGGAGGGAGGTCAGGAAAAGGTTGAGGAGTTGCAGGGAAAGGTCGACAAGTTTAAGGAGGAGAAGGAGGCGTGGAAGAAGGAAAGGGAGGGTTGGGAAGAAGAGAGAAAAAGGTTGGCAACTTGGAGGGTTCGCTGTTTGGATTCGGAGGGAAAATTGAAGAAGAAAATAGAAGAGTTGGAGGAAGATTATGACGAGTTAAAAGACAAGTATGAAGTTACTACGGGTGAGCTTGATGACTTGAAGAACTGCATTATACAAGAGCACATCAATGGGTTTGAGAAGGGATTACGACAAGCGGCTTTTTTCTATCCGGATGTGAACATGACGGACTCAAGGTTCGATATAAATAAGGATGTTATTGACGAAAAGCTTGTCAAGGAGGACGAAAGCAGTACTGATGGGGAGGTAGAGGAGAAGGCGGTGGAAGAGGAGAAAGGAGTGGGCGAAGCCGAAGAGGTGGCCCTTGATGCAACAGCTTAGGATATCGATTTTCATTGATTTAAGAATATTATTTGAGCCTATGTCTATAATATTTGGTACATTTCGTTACATTGGTATATTCTTGTACTGTTGTTAAATGCGATTATGGTTCTGTATGTGATTGTGTATGATAGATTTTGATGATTTGTGATGTATGTTTGGCGTGTTTGATTGTATGTTAGGGGTCTTCGACCCAGACCGCCTACTTGTTGTAAGGGTGGGAAACTTAAACGAATTAAGCTCGAGTTAAGGGTGTTCGACCTAGGCCGCTTACTTATGCTAAGGGTGGGGAACTTAAACGAATTAAGTACAAGTTAAGGGTGTTCGACCCAGGCCGATAACTTGTGGTAAGGCTGGGGAACTTAAACGAGTTAAGCACAAGTTAAGGGTGTTCGACCTAGGGCGCTTACTTGTGGTAAGGGTGGGGAACTTAAACGAGTTAAGCACGAGTTAAGGGTGTTCGACCCAGGCCGCTTACTTGTGGTAAGGGTGGGGAACTTAAACGAATTAAGCACAAGTTAAGGGTGTTCGACCCAGGTCGCTTACTTGTGGTAAGGGTGGGGAACTTAAACGAATTAAGCACAAGTTAAGGGCGTTCGAACTAGGCCGCTTACTTGTGGTAAGGGTGGGGAACTTAAACGAGTTAAGCACAAGTTAAGGGTGTTCGACCCAGGCTGCTTACTTGTGGTAAGGATGGGGAACTTAAACGAATTAAGCACAAGTTAAGGGTGTTCGACCCAGGCCGCTTACTTGTGGTAAGGGTGGGGAACTTAAACGAGTTAAGCACGAGTTAAGGGTGTTCGACCCAGTCCGCTTACTTGTGGTAAGGGTGGGGAACTTAAACGAGTGAAGCACAAGTTAAGGGTGTTCGACCCAGGCCGCTTACTTGTGGTAAGGGTGGGGAACTTAAACGAATTAAGCACAAGTTAAGGGTGTTCGACCCAGGTCGCTTACTTGTGGTAAGGGTGGGGAACTTAAACAAATTAAGCACAAGTTAAGGGTCTTCGACCCAGGCCGCTTACTTGTGGTAAGGGTGGGGAACTTAAACGAGTTAAGCACAAGTTAAGGGTGTTCGACCTAGGCTGCTTACTTGTGGTAAGGGTGGGGAACTTAAACGAATTAAGCACAAGTTAAGGGTGTTCGACCCAGGCCGCTTACTTGTGGTAAGGGTGGGGAACTTAAACGAGTTAAGCACGAGTTAAGGTTGTTCGACCCATGCCGCTTACTTGTGGTAAGGGTGGGGAACTTAAACGAGTGAAACACAAGTTAAGGGTGTTCGACCCAGGCCGCTTACTTGTGGTAAGGGTGGGGAACTTAAACGAATTAAGCACGAGTTAAGGGTATTCGACCCAAGACGCTTACTTGTGGTAAGGGTGGGGAACTTAAACGAATTAAGCACAAGTTAAGGGTGTTCGACCCAGGCCGCTTACTTGTGGTAAGGGTGGGGAATTTAAACGAATATGAAAGTAAAAACGTAGGAAAGTTGTATAGTTGAGAACCCTTCGTTTTATTTATTGAATATGGGGTGCCTCGTTAAAACCTACTGGCCAAAACCCTCCTTAGGGAAAAAAGACCAGGTGAGGAAAAAGAGTACACCCAGGGTTACAAGTATTCGGTTAAGTGCAGTATACATTTAACTGAAATAGAATTTGAGGTGGGACACACTCCAGGTGTTGGGTATTTCGTCCCCAAATAAGTGTTCAAGGCGATAAGCTCGTCCTCCCGCGTCTTCACGTATGCGGTATGGGCCGTCCCAGTTGGCAGAGAATTTGCCATCTTTCTTTCTTGCACTGCTGGCCATTCTCCATACTAAGTCCCCGATTGCGAATGATCGTGGACATAGGTTTGCGTTATACTTTCTGGCAGCTCTTCGTTTGGCAGCTAAATTGTGTATTTGGGCTTTTTCTCTGAGTTCGGGTAAGAGGTCGAGATGAGTGGCCATGTTTTTATGGTTGTGGGTTGGGTCGTATAGTTCTCGACGCAGGGTGGATTCGCCAATTTCAGCCAATATCATGGCGTCTGCACCGTAAACTAGGCTGAATGGGGATTCGTTTATTGATGATTGAGGGGTGCACCTGTAAGCCCATAACACTTCTACTAACTCTTCGGGCCATCGGCCTTTGGCGCTATCTAATCTCTTGTGCAGTTCCACTAGGATAACCTTGTTGGCTGCCTCTACTTGTCCATTAGTTTGTGGGTGTTCTACAGAACTTGTGATATGTTTGATGCCCAGGCCAGTGTAGAATTTGGCTAGTTCTTTATCTATAAATTGTCGACCGTTGTCTGTGATGATGGTATGTGGAACACCATATCTGCATATAATATCTTTCCAAACAAACTACTGAACTTGTTGGGTCGTGATGGTGGTTAGGGGCTTGGCTTCTATCCATTTGGTGAAGTAGTCGACGACTACAATTAGGAACTTCACTTGCCCTTTGTCGGGTGAGAAGGGGCCAAGGATGTCCATTCCCCATTTAGCAAAAGGCCATGGGGATAGTATATGATGGAGTTGTTCTTGCTTCTGGTGGATGAGGTTGCCATGTTTTTGGCATGGTTTGCACATTCTGACATAGTCCTGGCAGTCTGCTTCTATAGTCGGCCAGAAGTACCCGGCTCTAAGGACTCTGGTGGCCATGGTACATCCGCCGGAATGGTAGCCACAAATGCCTTCGTGTAGCTCTTTAATAACATATTGTGCTTGCTCTGTCGTGATACATTTGAGGAGAGCTTGGCCGTATCTGCGTTTATAAAGGTCATCGCCTATCATTGTATATCTGGCGGCCTTAGCTAGCCAAGTTTTGTCAGCATCTTGTGGGGGGTTACCGGTTTTTAGGTATTGGATATAGGGGGTGGTCCAATTATGGTTTTGGGGAGGGGCGGTGCTGTCCGTTGGGACGTGGGTTAGGTTTTGACAAGTATGTGTTATGGAGGGCGTAGATAGTGTTTTCTGCAACATGGATCGGTGGCAGCCTTTTAATTTGGTGCTGGCTAATTTAGAGAGGATGTCGGCTCTGATGTTGTCGGTTCTTGGGATGTGTTCGATGCGGACTCGCTCAAAAGCAGATTGAATGACTGTTCGGACCAGATGGTAATATTGTAGGAGGATGGGGTCTTTAATCTGGAATTCGTCATTCAGGTGTCCTACAGTGAGTTTGGAGTCGGTTTTGCATGTTAGCGTCTTGACACCTACTTCGCAGGCAAGGGAAAGGCCGGCGAGGATAGCTTCGTATTCAACTTGATTGTTTGATGTTTTGAAGGCAAAGTGAAGGGATTTTTTGATGAGGATGTCATTGGGTCTTTCTAATACAATGCCAGCATCGACACCTTTTGGGTTTGAGGAACCATCTACATGAAATGTCCACTGGTCTTCTGTGGGGGTGTGCTGGAGGTCGTTGATTAAATCTAAAAGACATTGAGCTTTGATGGGGCCATGGGGCTCGCAGCGAATATAGAATTCTAATAACTCGACGGCCCAGGATGATATCCGTCCGGCTATATCTGGTTTTTGCAAAATTTTTTGGATTGGGTAGTCGGTTTTGACGGTGATGTTATGGTTTTGGAAGTATGGCGTAAGCGACGAGCTGCGTGAACTAAAGATAAAGCCAATTTCTCTACCATTTGATATCTGGTTTCAGAATCCTGCAGTGTCCTGCTAATGAAGTAGACAGGATGCTGCTTGCCTCCTATCTCTTGGACGAGCGCGACACTGACGGTGTAGTCGGTGGCTGTGATGTATACGAGTAGGGGTTGGTGGGTGTCCGGCTTGTGGAGGATAGGTGGTGAGGTGAGAGTGGTTTTCAGTTTTTGAAACATTTGTTCACAATCATCAGTCCACGTGAACCTGGTGGATTTCTTTAAGAGTTGGACTATGGGTTGGGTTTGTTCGGCCAGTTTGGGTAGGAAACGGGAAATGGCTGTGAGGCGGCCTATGAGCCGTTGGACCTCCTTGATGGTAGCGGGGCTGCGCATCTCGATGATGGCCTTGCATTTTTCGGTATTGGCTTCTATGTCGCGCTGGGTTAGCATAAAACCAAGGAATTTACCCCGGTAGACGTCGAATACACACTTGTCTGGGTTGAGGCGAAGGTTGTATTGGCGTAGCGCAGAGAAGACTACTGATAGGTCCTCAGCGTGTTGGTGGTGGCTTGGAGACTTGACAACCTTGTCGTCAACATATACTTTGACACATTGTCCCATCAGGTGACTGAAAACCTTGTCCATCAGTCGTTGGTAGGTTGCTCCAGCGTTTTTGAGGCCAAAAGGCATTACCCTATAGAAGTAGTTGGCGTCGTCCGTGATGAAGGCGGTTTTGTGCATGTCAAATACGACCATGGAGATTTGGTTGTATCCAGAATATGCATATAAAAAGCTAAGCACTTTATTTCCTACCGCACCGTCAACGAGTCGATCAATGTTGGGTAAGGGGTAGGAATCGCTAGGGCAAGCCTTGTTTAGATCCGTGTAGTCAACACACATTCGCCATTTGCCATTGGCTTTCTTCACCAAGACCATGTTAGAAAGCCAAGTGGTGTACTGAGCTTCTTCTATGAATCCTGTGTTCAGTAATTTGTCAGCTTCAACCTTAGCTGCTAGCCAGCGTTCTTCGCCAAGTTTGCGCTTTTTCTGGGATACGTAGCGGGCTTCTTTATAGATGGATAGTTTGTGGGATGCCACTAGGGGATCCACTCCAGGGAGATCGGCGGCTGACCAAGCGAAAAGGTTTGTTTGTTGGTGAGGATGGGTGTGATGATGGCACGCTCGTCAGAGTTCAAACCGGTGCCTAGGTTGATAGAATGACCGTTGGGAAGCTCTAGAGGAGAGGTCTCCTCAACTGGTTCAAGACGAACATCCCGGCCTACTCTAGGGTCTAGATCCTTGCCTGACAAGGCGATGCTAGAGCCAGGAGGTCGCTCAATGTGGTTGGTTTGCTGAATTGGGAGTTGTGGTCGTAGGCTGGCCATGTAGCATTCGCGTGCTAAGCATTGGTCGCAGTGGATGGTGATGATGTCACCGGAAGGGGAAGGGAACTTCATGGCTAAGTGGGGGGTGGAAACGACGGCACCAAGGGTGTTCAGGGAAGGGCGGCCTAGGAGGATGTTGTAGGATGTTGAGGCGTCGACAATAAGGAAGTGGATTGGGATTGTTTTGGTTTGGGTCCCTTCACGAAAGACGGTGTGGAGTTTGATGTATCCACGGGTGGATACTTGTTCGCCAGAGAAGCCATATATCGGCTCATCATACGGGACCATGGCGGCGTCCGGAAGTTGAAGTTTTTGGTAGGTGGCCCAATACAGGATGTCAACGGAGCTGCCCTGATCAACAAGGACTTTCTTAACGGCGTAGTTTTCGACTTCCACAGTGATGACCATGGGGTCATCTTGTTGATGGTCTAGGCCATGAAAGTCGTCATCTGTGAAGACGATACAAGGCATGCGGCATCTGTGGTGGGAATGGGTGATATGGTTGATGGATTGGATATGGCGGAGGTGTCTTTTTCTGACAGAAGAGGTGGATCCTCAACTAGCGAAGCCACCAGAGATGGTGTTGATGGTGCCACGTAGGGGAGGGTCGGCAGGGGTGATGTCGGTGCGGGCCAGTTCGGGTTCTTGGTTGGTGGGTTGGGCGGGGCGTTTGTCGCGACGGGAATCATGTGGAGGGCGTCTGTGGTCAGATCGAGGGGGGTGGCGGGATCGAGAGGAAGAAGAATGGTCATCTCTACGGATGAAACGACGAAAGTGGCCAGCACGGACCAGTTCTTCTATTTTATCGTAGAGTGCTTTGCATTCTTCTGTAGTGTGGCCATGGTTGTGGTGGTAGCGACAATATATAGTCATGTCCACGTTAGGAGGGGTGGTTGTCTTGCGTGGTGGAGGGATTAAGTCAGCTTGTAGGGCCTCGTCGAGGATGCAGGAGCGAGCTACGGTAAGGTGGGCATATCTGATGAAGCGAGGTTGGCGGGGCTCGTGTGGGCGGGCATCAGGGCGGGGAGGTTGTGGGGTTGGGTTGGCGATGGTGGCTGCATAGTCATTACAGAATTTGTTGTGGAGGGTTTGCATTTCCTCCATGTGGACGTAGTCGGCTGCACGCTATGAGTGGACGGCTGCCAACGAAATGGATGGAGAACATGTGGGAAAGAACGTTGAAACTGTCGATGGAGTAGGGCGGAAGGGTTGTGAACCATTTTAGGGCAGGACCCTTGAGGGTGGTGGGGAAGGCTTTGCAGAAGACTGCGTCTTGGGACGTGTACAGGGCGACATGGGTGATGTAGACTTTGAGGTTTTCGTCAAGGTCAGTTTCGCCAGTATAGCGATCCAGGGTGAAAGGTTCCCATTGGGCAGGAAGAGGGGTGTTGGCGATAAAGTCGGTGAAGGGGTGACGGCGTCTGGGCTAGTGGGGAGGGAGTAGGTGGGGTGGGATGGGTTGAGGGATCATAGCGGGGAAGATGGAGGTAAGGTTGTAAGGGGGGATGTGGCTTGTTGGGAGGTATTGCGGGTTGTACGGTGGAACCTATGTGGTGTGTAGGGTGGTGGGTATGTTGTAGGGAATCTGGGTGGTAGGGAGGGTAGCGGCAGGGGTTGGGGATGTGGTATGCCCTGGTTGATTGGATGGGAGGTGAGTGGGGTGGGTAGAAGGGATGGGTGTTTGTTGGGTGGTGATGAAGGTGTGAGGGGTGGGGTTGTATTGGCTTTCCTCCTCTGTGGGCTGGAAGGCCGGGGACCTTGCGGCTTCAGAGGCTTCTTTGGCCTTTCACTTCAGGGTGGGATCAGCCTCGTTCTTCTGCCTAAGGCGAGAGTTCTCTTGTCACAGCGCCTCCATCTCATCCACGCTGCGTTTCTTCAGATCTACCAACTCTTGTTGCATCTTCGCTTGGACGTCCAGGATGGCGGCGAGGTAAGGGGTGATGCCAGTAGGTCCAGAGGGACCAGCATCCCACTCCAGTTTTGCTACGGGTGGAAACCATCTTTGGAGAAAAACGTGTACTAAAGGTGTTCGTCTCGTACGGTGGGTACTAAAGCGTCACCTTACCCATGTAGTCCGCTATCTCCTCAGTTGGCCTGTTCTCGGTTGGTATATGTCGGCTTGGACCCAGGAGGGGTTACCTGCAGAAGGGACTCCGAAGCTCAAGTAAGTCAAAGCTCTTAGAAGGTCAAATCAGTGATTAATGAAGTAATGAATGCGTACCTTTAATTACTGGGGTCCACGCGTATTTATAGAGCATTATTTATGTCTGATTATCCCATGGGCCGGGCGTTGGCTTGGGCTCTAGCTTTGGCTGTAAGTGGGCCTGGGCCCTAACCCAGGCCCGGGCCCTAACCCAGGCCCACAAGACCAATTGAACGCGGGGACTTCCATTTTATTGAGTATATTGAAGTTATCGGCCTCAACCGACTACTTCCCTTGACGATTTGTATTGCTCGTGTGCCGTCCTAGGCAAGTAGTCCCTCTAGACGTCTAGGTTACAGGTCTTGGCTAGCTACTCGACTGCCTTGGTATATGGTGATCGTTTTATCATTATTTTGTTAAGTTAGCTTGGTGGGGTACATTAAGAATACAAATCCTATCCTAGTATTGCCCAATTTGTTTCTTGTGAAATTTTTTGCAATTTTTATATATAAATTAACAATTATTTAAATTGTAAATAGTAAAAGTTAGTAAGAAATTAAAAAAGTGTAACAAAAAAGAAGAAAATTTTCAAATTTCATAACACCAATAATCCCCTTGGAGTAATAGCCAATGGGTTTCTTGTGAAATTTTGAGCAATTACTATGTAGAAAATATGAATTATTTAAATTGTAAATAGTAAAAAGTAGGAAAAAATTAAAAAATTGTTAGCTATTGATGGAATTTTTTAAATTTTAGAAAGTAATCACATGTCAGTATCTGAAAACCTTCTGAAAGTTTGAACAATTTTTACACATAAAATATCAATTATTTAAATTGTAAATAGTTACAAATAATAACAAGAATTAATAATGTGTTACCATTAGATGAAATTCGACAAATTTAAGAACATAAATTCTATCATAATATTGGCCAACTTGTTCGTTGTGAATTTTTTCGCAATTTTTAAATATGAAATACAAATTATTTAAATTGTAAATAGTAAAAATTTGTAAAAAAATTAAAAAAATGTCACAAAAAGAAAAAAAAAATCAAATTTCATAACACCAATAATCCCCTATGAGTATTGGCCAAATGGTTTTTCTGAAATTTTGAGCAATTTTTATGTAGAAAATATGAATTATTTAAATTGTAAATAGTAAAAAGTAGGAAAAATAATTTAAAAAATGTTACCTAGAGATTGAATTTTTAAAAATTCAAAAAAAAATCTCATCTGTGTATCCGCCAACCTGTTTGTTGTGAAATTTTGAGTAATTTTTATACATAAAATATAAATTATTTAAATTATAAAAAGTTAAAAATAGTAAAAAGAATTAAAAAAGTGTTACCATGAGATGGAATTTGTCAAATTTCAGAACACAAATTCTATCGTAGTATTGGCATACTTGTTTATTGTGATTTTCTTTGCAATCTCTCTCTCTCTCTCTCTCTCTCTATATATATATATATATATATATATATATATATATATATATATATAACATCAATGATTTAAATTGTATATAGTAAAAATTAATAAAAAAATTAAAAAAGTGTCACAAAAAGAAGAAATTTATCAAATTTCAAAACACCAATAATCCTATTTGAGTATTGACCAAGGAGCTTGTTGTAAAAGTTTGAGCAATTTTTATGTTGAAAATATGAATTATTTAAATTAATTGTTCAACTTTTCAAAAGAAACACGTTGGGACATACTCAGAGAGGATTAATGCTTTTAAATTTTAAAAATTTCATCTTTTGGTAACGTTTTTTTCATTTTATAACCGTTTTCAAGGTTTACAATTTAAATAATTCATATTTTATATATAAAAATTGTTCACCAATTCAAATAAAACATTTTAGCCAACACTCAAAGGGAATTGGTGTATTATAGTTTGAAAATTTTCATCGTTTGGTAATACTTTTTTAAGTTTTTTTTTTACCTTTTTCACCGTTTACAATTTAAATGACTCATATGTTATATATAAAAATTGTTCAACATTTCAAAAGAAACACATTAGGCAATACTGAAAGGGGATTGTTGTTTTTAAATTTGAAAATTTTCTTCTCTTTTTACCATTTTCACCGTTTACAATTTAAATAGTTCATATTTTATATATTAAAATTTTACAAAATTTCTAATTTGCACTCATGAAAAATTGTTGAATGGTATTATTTCATGTACACAAGGTCTGCTTCTCTACTGAAACGGTCCTTGTATTACTTGATGTGACTCGAGATGAAAGGATAAAAAAAATTGAAAAAGTGTTACTAAAAGATGAAAGTTTTCAAATTTAAAAACACCAATTCCCTTTGAGTAACAACCTAAGTGTTTCTGTTGAAATTTTGAACAAATTTCATATATAAAATATGAATTATTTAAATTATAAACGGTGAAAAGCATAAAAAAATGAAAAAAATAACGTTACCAAAAGATGAAATTATTCCAATTTGAAAACACCAATCACCTTTGAGTATTGTCCAACATGTTTCTTTTCAAATATTGTACAATTTTTACATATAAAATATGAATTATTTAAATTGTAAACGGTGAAAACGGTAAAAAAAGAAAAAAGTGTTACCAAAAGATGAATTTTTAAACTTTAAAAAAACCAATCCCCTCTAAGTATTGCCCAACGTGTTTCTTTTGAAATGTTCAACAATTTTTATATTTAACATGAGTCATTTAAATTATAAACGGTGAAAAGGATAAAAACAATTTAAAAAGTGTTACCAAAAGAAGAAAATTTCCAAATTTAAAAAGACCAATTTCCTTTGAGTAACAACCTAAGTGTTTTTGTTGAAATTTTGAACAAATTTCATATATAAAATATGAATTATTTAAATTATAAACGGTGAAAAGCGTAAAAAATGAAAAAGTGGTACCAAAAGATGAAAATTTTCCAATTTGAAAACACCAATCCCCTTTGAGTATTGCCCAACGTGTTTCTTTTGAAATGTTGAACAATTTGTACATATAAAATATGAATTATTTAAATTGTAAATGATGAAAACGGTAAAACAAAATGAAAAAAGCGTTACCAAAAGATGAAAATTTTCAACTTTAAAAACACCAATCCCCTCTGAGTGTTGCCCAACGTGTTTCTTTTGAAATGTTGAACAATTTTTATGTATAACATATGAGTCATTTAAATTGTAGACTGTGAAAAAGGTAAAAAAAATGAAAAAAGTGTTAGCAAAAGATGAAAATTTTCAAATTGTACTACATCAATTCCATTTGTGTAATTGCCAAAATGTTTTATTTGAAAGGTTGAAAAATTTTTATATATATAATATGAATTATTTAATTTATAAACGTTGAAAACGCTAAAAAAATAAAATAAAAAACATCTTTACCAAAAGATGAAAATTTTCATATTTAAAAACATCAATCGCATCTTAGTATTGCCCAATGTGTTTCTTTTGAAATGTTGAACAATTTTTATATATAATATATGAGTCATTTAAATTATAAATAGTGAAAAGGGTAAAAAAAATTTAAAAAGTTTTACCAAAAGATGAAAATTTTCAAATTTAAAGACACCAATTCCCTTTGAGTAACAACCAAAGTGGTTATGTTGAAATTTTGAACAAATTTCTTATATAAAATGTGAATTATTTAAATTGTAAACGGTGAAAAGGGTAAAAAAAATGAAAAAAATGTTAGCAAAAGATGAAAATTTTCCAATTTGAAAACACCAATCCCTATGGATTATTGTTGAAAACGCTGTTGTGAAGCGATCAAATTAGCACTACTTATCTATAGAAACTTTAGTATTGCTAAGTTAGTAGTGAACAAACTAGATAGGGTCAAGATAACCATGAGTCGTCTCTCAATGAATATGGAATTGATTTAAAATATTTGATTCTTATAAAAATGCAACTAAAACTAGTAACTATAAAAATATGAGGTTTTGATATGCAAAGAATGAATGTCATACAAATAAAAGATTGTAAACACAATAATAGTAAATAGGTCAATTCCACTGCTTTTTCAAAATAGGATTCTTCATCGGTTATCTAGAGATTATTGTTAAATTAATTATTGTTGTTGATTTCAAATTAATTAAAGTAAATTCTTAATTAATTTGTTAGCGTTCTTACTATTAAACAAAGTAAATTCTCAATTAAAAGTAACAACTTTGTAGATTAGTCATAGTAGATTCAATCAAAGTACATTCTCAATTAAATACTACTATGCCTAATCATGTTTCTTCTTTTATCTCTAGAATCAAGCAAAAAGCTAATTAATAAAAGTAAATTCTTGGTTAATTCTAATTAAAGTTTTGTACCTCTAATCAATGTTCATTCTCAATTATTAGCAAAAACCATTTAATTACATGAGAGTTTCTAAATTTTATCAAAGTAAATTCTCAATTAAAGTTAAAAACCCTTAACTCATGTGATTAACATGCATGTAGATTAAAACATATAACTATTTAGCTATGATGTAAACCATTACCTTTCACGTGATTCAAAGATAAAAGATATAGATGAAATATAAATCTTAACAAAAATCAAAAGAACAAATACATTAATTCATCTAACCTCAGAATCTAGTTAAGAAATTACAACGAAATCAACCCTAAAAGCTTAGCCCTCGTTGGATGAAATACATGATAATATGTTGAAGGAAAGAAAATGAAAGAAAACGAAGAAAGAGACATATGGTGGATGACGGTATCTGCCAAAACCAGAGAGTTGCTAAGTGTCTTCTTTTGCTCCCTTAGGTCTCTTTATATAGACTTTGATTGGACTTGAACTTTATATGTTCAGTTGCTAAACTCTTTTATCTTTATTTAATTAATTAGTAACTTAATTTCTGTCCAAATTCCAATTCTACCCCTCTTATTTAACCATTTTTACAATATTGACCAGAATTTGACCAGAGTTGACTGCTGCTTTCACCAGTTGACCTGCGTTGACCAGCTTTGACCCGTTGACTACCCTATTAGAGTCTAACACGTGGCAATGCACTTTCTCTCTCCAGAATTAGGGTTTCTGTAGGTGTTGTGGTTGAAGCTCGTTCACGAAACTGCATCCATGGTGGCTGCTTGCCTTCGCGTTTTCTTATGACGCTGCTTCAATAGAGGTGTTGCTCGTAGTTGCAGATCTGTGGTGTTGCTCGCAAGGGACAGTTGCAGGTGTTGGTGTTGCTCTGTGAGAAGATGGAGGGGCATGGTGGTGACTGCGTCGTGATGGCTCGCGGTTATTACTACTGTTCTGGTGCAGGGAAGGATGGTGGAGCGCAACTCACGATGTTGCTGCAATGGCTGATGCTTGCGTGCACTGCGTGAATATAGTGGAGAATGATGGTGTTGCAGATATAGTGGTGGCTGCCAGTGGTGGTTCGTTGCAGAGAAGATGGAGCAAATATGTGGCGGCTGTAGTGGTGTTTTCGTGATAGTTGCTGCATTCTCTGATGGTGCAGGTCAGATCTGGTGCGAGGTTCACATATTGTTGTTGTTCGAAAGTGGTGTGCCATGCTTGCTGGTGACGCGAACTAGTGCAGGTTCATGGATGAAGGTGCACGAACAGTGGCTGTTGTGGAGGCTCTGGTGCAGATTTGCGCGGTGGTGGTTCTTGCTCGTGTTTCTGGCATGTTTCAAGCATGGTGGCTGCGCGAATCTGTGGTGGCCAGAGAGTTTGGTCCGTGTGCAGGTTGCTTCGTGATGGTGGCGGCTCGCTCGAGCATGGTGTTGCTGTTGCCATGGTTGGTGCGCGAGGAAGCAAATGTTGTTCGAACAGCTACGGGAAGAGAAAGAGGAAGTTGCGGTGCTGTAATGGCTGCTCCGACGTGGTGAGTGGTTTCCATGGTTATTCAGGCGAGTTGACAGTGCAAGGATAATGACACATATCAGCATATGGTTGGCCTGACTTGAAAGGTGGGGATTGCCACATCGCATAATCTGGTTGAGATGGGTTTAAGTGGTAGGAGGGGTGTAACTTAGCAGAAACTAGGGGTGCAAAATAGGTTTTTAGGTTGTCCACTTGCAGGAGGAGTGTGTAAAGTAAAAATTGGGGGTGCATTTAGATCCTAAATTATTCTTTTCAAGAATTTTCTGATTTTGGACTTATTTTGTAACTGAATATTTCAAATCCACACTTTTAATGACTCAAATTAAACTTCAGTTGCATCAACAAACGTTAGAATATCCAACAATATTTTATGCCACTAAAATAAATTTTTACGCCATTTTTACTAGAGTTATCAAAATGGGTAACCCGGCCCGACCTGGCTCGACCCACCACGGGTTGATGATTTAGTGACCCAACCCAACCCGGCTCACCTTTTAGCGAGTCAAAAAAATTCAAACCCGGCCCAGCCCACCACAGGTTGGCGGGTTAAACGGGTTGACTTATGGGTTCACTTAATTAAAAGAATATATTATTTTTCAGTCAAAACTAAATTGTAATTTTAATTAAAATCTTAATAAACTTTAATATAATCCAAATACAAACCAAAATAAAAAAATACAAATTATTTATTTGTTTTATAAAAAAACAACCTAACATGACCGAAATGTAAAGCCCAACTTAATAAAATAAAATAAAACACTTGTTTGACCCTTTTATCTGTGGGTTGGTGAGCCAACCCGACTCACCACGGGTTCAAACCAGATGAGCCGGGTTTTAAATGAGCCGGATAAAAAATCAACCCATATTGAAATTTATAAAAAAATTCCAACCCAACCCGATCCGAACCCGTGGTGAGTTGGGTTGGCTCGTGGGTTCCAACCCATTTTGACAACTCTAATTTTTACCTCACAAACTCAATAAATCCAATAATCACAATTCCTAATTAAATCAATCATTAAGCACAAACACTTTATTAAATCCCCAAATTTAAATATTAAATGAGGGCAAAATTTGTACTCATCAATTGCCTAACATGTTTCTTTTGAAATATTGAACAATTTTTACATATAAAATATGAATTATTTAAATTATAAACGGTGAAAACGGTAAAAAAAAAAATGAAAAATTGTTACCAAAAGATGAAAATTTTCAACTTTAAAAAAACCAATCCCCTTTGAGTATTGCCCAACGTGTTTTTTTTTCAAAATGTTGAACAATTTTTATATATAACATGAGTCATTTAAATTATAAAAGGTGAAAAGGGTAAAAAAAATTTTAAAAAGTGTTACCAAAAGATGAAAATTTTCAACTTTAAAAACACCAATTACCTTTGAGTATTGCCCAACGTGTTTCTTTTGAAATGTTGAACAATTTTTATATATAACATGAGTCATTTAAATTGTAAACGGTGAAAAGGGTAAAAAAATTAAAAATTTATTACCAGAAGATGAAATTTTACAAATTTGCAAACAACGATTCCCTTTGAGTAACAGCCTTAGTGGTTATGTTGACATTTTGAACAAATTTCATATGTAAAATATGAATTATTTTAATTGTAAACAGTGAAAAGCATAAAAAAAATGAAATAAACATAGCCAAAATATAAAGTTATTCCAATTTGAAAACACCAATCCCCTCTAGTATTGCCCAACGTGTGTCTTTTGAAATGTTGAACAATTTTTACATATAAAATATGAACTATTTAAATTTTAAATGGTGAAAATGATAAAAAAAATGAAAAAAGCATTTACCAAAAGATGAAAATTTTCAACTTTAAAAAAACCAATCCCCTCTTAGTGTTGCCCAACGTGTTTCTTTTGAAATGTTGAACAATTTTTATGTATAACATATGAGTCCTTTAAATTGTAGACTATGAAAAGGGTAAAAAAAATAAAAAAAGTGTTAGCAAAAGATGAAAATTTTCAAATTGTACTAAACCAATTCCCTTTGTGTAATTTGCAAAATGTTTTATTTGAAACGTTGAGAAAAATTTATATATATAATATAAATTTTTTAAATTGTAAACGTTGAAAACGGTAAAAAAAATGTAAAAAGCGTTACCAAAAGATAAAAATTTTCAAATTTAAAAACATCAATCGCATCTTAGTATTGCCCAATGTGTTTCTTTTGAAATGTTGAACAATTTTTATATATAACATGGGTCATTTAAATTGTAAAAGGTGAAAAAGGTAAAACAAATTTAAAAAAGTGTTACCAAAAGATGAAATTTGTCAAATTTAAAAATACCAATTACCTTTGAGTAACAAGCAAAGTGGTTTTGTTGAAGTTTTGAACAATTTTCTTATAAAAAATATGAATTATATAGATTGTAAATGATGCAAACGGTGAGAAAAAATGAAAAAAACGTTACCACAAGATTAAATTTTTCATATTTAAAAGGCTTAAATAGTCATTTGGTCCTAGTTTTGGTTAACTTTTTTCAGTTTGGTCCTACTATTGAACACGTGATAATATGAGCGGGGAGGTTCATATTATGAAGCTCTCATGCGAGGATGCAAGCGGGGAGGTTCGTATGTTCTGTGCTCACAATTGAGGGCTGCTGCCAGCGGGGAGGTTCGTAGTTGTTGGATCACGTGTGTTGGACTACGGGCGGGGAGGTCCATAGAGTTGGACTACAAGCGGGGAGGTTCGTAGAGGTAGGACCACGAGCGGGCAGGTTCGTGGAAGCATATATATCCTGGTTCCATGGTCATTAAATTGTGGGTTGGAAACCTTAGGGCAATAAGGTTTCTTAGTTAAGCATTGGCTGAAATAAAGTAATTTAGGGTGAACTTCTATGTATTAAATTATACATTTATATTGTTACATAAGCTCACCCTTTTTGTGTGTTTGGCGATGATCGTGTAATTCCTTACACAAGAACAAACGTTGTTTCAGGTGGAGCTGGTGATGATTAGAGCCAGAGAGGGGTTAGCTTGGGAAGTTTTTTAGACTATATTTGACTATTTTGTAAACATTTAGTTGATAATTTTTGAACTATGTAAACATGGAATTTAGTTTATGGTTTTGAATTTTGAGACATTTTAGTAAGGTTTAAATTTTCCCGCGTTTTGGGAAAGAATTTTGAATAATAATGACATAGTTAATATTATTTTACTTTATTTTATTTAAATTAATAATATCTGGCTGGGATGTTACATTGGGCAATACTTATAGGGGATTGGTGTTTTCAAATTTGAAAATTTTTATCTTTTGGTAACGCTTTTTTCATTTTTTTGCCCTTTCAACCGTTTACAATTTAAATAATTCATATTTTATATATGAAACTTGTTCAAAACTTCAATAGAACCACTTTGGCCGTTACTGAAATGGAATTGGTGTTTTTACATTTGAAAGTTTTCATCTTTTGGAAACACTTTTTTAATTTTTTTTACCCTTTTCACCGTCTACAATTTAAATGACTCATATGTTATATATAAAAATTGTTCAACATTTCAAAAGAAACACGTTGGTCAATACAGAAAGGGGATTCGTGTTTTTAAATTTGAAAATTTTCATATTTTGGAAATGCTTTTTTAATTTTTTTTACCCTCTTCACTGTTTAGAATTTAAATGACTCATGTTATATATACAATTGTTCAACATTTCAAAAGAAACACGTTGGGCAATAATCAGAGGTGATTGATGTTTTCAAATTTGAAAATTTTCATCTTTTGGTAAAGCTTTTTTCATTTTTTTACCCTTTTCACCGTTTACAATTTAAATAATTCATATTTTTTATATGAAATTTGTTTAAAATTTCAACAAAACCACTATGGTCGTTACTCAAAGGGAATTGGTTTTTCTAAATTTTAAAATATTCATCATTTGGTAACACATTTTTAATTTTTTTTACCCTTTCACCCATTTACAAGTTAAATGACTCATATGTTATTTAAAAAAATTGTTTAACATTTCAAAAAAACATGTTGGGCAATACTCAAAGGGGATTGTTGTTTTTAAATATGAAAATTTTAATCTTATGGTAACGTTTCTTTAATTTTTTTTCACCATTTAAAATCTATATATTTCATATTTTATATATGAAAATTGTTCAAAATTTGAAAAGAAACACTTGGGCCAGTACATAAAGGGAATTGGTGCATTAAAATTCTAAAATTTTCATCTTTTGTTAACACTTTTTTATTTTTTTTATCCTTTTCACCATTTACAATTTAAATGACTCATATGTTATATATAAAAATTGTCCAACATTTCATAAGAAATACATTGGGCAATACTCAGAGGGGATTGG
>Ga0214544_1005549_pt1 | contig 24320 bp, 9 predicted proteins | sample CNSS3metaG_FD_160074 | JGI IMG/M metagenome (GOLD analysis project Ga0214544, IMG submission 160074) | Root nodule microbial communities from cowpea collected in UCLA plant growth center, Los Angeles, California, USA - CNSS3 | ecosystem: Host-associated > Plants > Roots > Nodule | place: USA... | reverse complement strand
CATTTGTCAGTAGAATGGAGGAAGTGTAAGACATTTGATGCCAACCAAACATTTCCAAAAAAAGGGAGAATAACAGGTGATTGATGGAGAGCAATTCAATTTTACAAGTCCACCTCTATTAACCAAAAAAGTCTCCAGTTCTACTACATTAATTCACAGTGTAATTATTTTAATTATCAATCAATTAAGAACTAATTTATATACTCATACTTCTTAAATTAATTATTACAAATGTCAGTAGTTTAACTATACACGACAATCTATAATCATTGGATAACAATATACAGTGACTTTTTCTCAGGAGAATCCGTCCCCACTCTCAACATGTATTGTAATTAACCTCAGATAGAAAATACAATTTATTACCTTCTTTAAAAGTTAAGTTGTTGTAACCATTAAGACGAGATTAATGATGGAGGTTAAATCATGGGAGAAACTGAACTAACCTGTATAAAATCTGTGATGCGTTGGATTAAGAAGTTTTGATACGCTTGGAGAGTGTAGCTCTTTCTTCGTAATGGTAGAGAAAAATAATTAAGAACGAAGTCATTTGTCCCAGCACTGATGAAGTACGCAGCTTTCTTCACATGATCTTCAATTCTTTGCTTACCCACCACATCCTCCATCCTCTTTTTGCATTCTCTGAAATATTCCAACTGCTTTTCTATTGGAATTACATTCTGAAATTAATACAGAATTTCACCTTTTGAGTTTTCTTCTAAACACAGATAGATGCATAAACATGAAAGTTATTACTTTCTCTGTGAATTTTACACAATGAGATTAACTTAACACCTTCTTAAATAATCCTTTTTCAGTTATCCAAACTAACAGGAATATATACACATTTCAGTATATCAGAAGCCTAGTTAACTGCATTAATTTTTTGCTATTTTCCTCTTACCACTTCATATAATGTATCACATGTTCACTTATCTCTTTTAGCATTTGTTAAATCAGAGTGAGACAGATAAAGAGAGTGGAGACTATTTTTGGGCCAGCAATATAACTCATAAAAAGAAAGAAAGAAAGAGAAATACAGTGATGGTTGGTGTAAGTGGGTCAAAGCCGGAACCAGCAGAGGCAAAACTGACTCCTGTCATCAGCTCTTCAATATTGGTGAGGCTTGGATCCAGATAAGGTGGAAGAAGCTCTTTTTTGAGACCTGTGTATGAAACTGCAGTGGATTTTACACACATCACCACAATGTTCATTACACATTGTAAGTTATTTAAGTTTATATTTATATATATGAGTGAGTATGAACATGAAAATATGATAACTAATTACCGATGTAATCAGTGGCAAGCTTCCCATTGGTAAATCTCCCTGTTGGAACCTGGTTGGAAAAATCCAATCCGTAAGGTGGAAAATTGCTCTTGAAAGGTGTCTTGATGTAGTTATTGTTTCCGGGGTCAACCGTGGAGTCTCCAAACACATAAAAGCCTGAGATTGTTACGTTTAAAGCTCCAACTTTGGCCACTATGCATAGCAAGCATGGAATGAAAATCTGCATAAGAGAAAGAAACAAGTGTGTATCACAAGTTCCCATGCTGGAGATGTGTTTGAACTTTTTTTGAAATATGGACTTGGGACTTGGAAGAGTGAGATGAATGGCTCTTAATATATAGAGTTATTGGTGAAGTACAACTACACAAGGCCAATGTTCATGACCAAAATAACCCTGTGAAATATGATGTTTTATCTGTAACTTTTTTCATATGAATTTATTGTGTGCTTTGGTTGAGAAATTAAATCAAAAACCTTTCCTGCGGTTAATAATGTTACGACCTCTTAACTACCCATGTTATTTTAATTAAGTATATCATTGTGTGACAACTAGGTGGAGACAGATGACAGAGGTTTTACATATAAAAATAGTGTGGCAAAAGGACTATTTGAACAATAGTTAGATAGGATTCAGCAATGTCTTGAGCCAAAAGAAATGAAGCATAAAACACCAATATTTGATGACAATACTCAATTTGCATTTGTTCAAACAAATTATATTGCAAAAGAATTGTGGCATATAAGGTGTAAAATTATTGGAGGCAAAGAGAGAGGTGGAAAAAATAGTTAGGTATGTTACCTTGTTGTCTTATGTACTTCAAAAATTAATAGAGATACCGTCTAGCCAACAACTCATGTGACACGCGAGAAAGATAGATTACAAGAGAGAAAAAATAAATAAAGTTCTTCTCTTGCAGAACTTTGATGAGCCGGAAAATGTGTGTACAACATATATAAACGTTGCCACTTGAATGAGATGTCGGTGTTTAAGATAGGAAGAGAGATAGAAATGTTTTTCTTAATAATTTTAATGAAGAAAATAATTCTATGTTTTATAAAAAATATTAAATTTATAGGCACACAATCTTTATATTCAGAGTATTTCTCAATTATAGATTCCGGAACTCATTATGAAAATCCTAACTCAAAACTAAAGTTTGAAATTATGGAGGTGCAGGAAGAATGAACTTGTTTTCCACTAGGTAGACCCAAAGGGCCGACACAAGACAAGCCCAGCCCAAGTCCATTAGCAATTGAGATATGCATTATGATGTGAAATCACGCAATCTGAAATTTGTTTCAGCAAACACAGAAATCTGAAAAACACCTGCGCCGTTTGGTTCATGGAATGAAGAGCAATTTTTTAAGGTCCAACCGTGTGCATGGTTTCGTGTTACTTATTTTAATCAACCTTCCATTAATCCATCACTTCCCTAATAAACTTCCTATTCTTACGCCCCAAGAAATTCTCCTTGTAGATTCCTTCACGTCACCTTTTCATTTCGAATGGCTTCACAGTACTCTTCTATATCCGCTTTGACTAATAACGACAAAGATAGTTAAAAACAACAAATTTAAGACAGATTTATTATTTTCAATCACTTTTCTCATTAATTAGATTCTTAATAATTTAAGTTTATATATCAAAAAAGACAGAAATTTGCAATGGAAAACAGTAATACTGATTATGGCATCATTCATCCCTTTACTTTCTCACTGTTATGGAGCAATTTTTGGCAAATTAGGTCGTGATTTCCATAGAAGGACTACTATTACTATTTGTCACATCGAGCATCGTAGTATTCTTTGTTTATGTTGTACCCCTTGTAAACTAGATTAGAGCAACCATATTGGTTTGACTAAGAAAACATTAAATTAGTTCAACCAAACTTAGAATGCTCGCAACCTTCAGCAAAAGCAACAAAGTCAACCTTTGCCAGCTTTCAAATGCTTATGCCTCTCTGTTTCGTAATGTTTTATCCATGAATGTAAGGAACGTATTCCAATACAACGCACAAAGTATACAAAATCAGCATGGGATGAAGTCCCAAATGATTGAACAAGTACACAAGTCAATAAGAAAGCAATAAACTAAAGTTTTCATTTTGATTAAGCGTGTCACGGTGTTGAAAATCCTGAAATCCTCCTAGAAAATAGCTGGTAAATGCATTAATGCTCAAGTTTTCCAATTGGGTTTCCATTCATTTATCATATCAAAGCAATTAAGCTAATCTGATGAGCTGTCAAAGAGGCTTTTCACATTGCATGTTTTGCTTTATATATCATCACCCATAATATCACACACCCCCTTCATTACCAACATGGATATTCATAGTAATAATCAGGGTGAAGGGATTCTTGAGAATGTATGGGCCAAAATTATGAGCAGTGATAAAGCAGATGAAAGAAAAGGTGGTGATGATGGTGCAGAGTCTTGTAACTCTTGGGAAGAACTCCCTGACCTTGATGGAAGAGAAGGGTCGATGGAAATTCTACAGAGACTTCCAAGTTTAGGGAGGTGGATATCAATGGGAGCTGATTTCTGGGAAGAGGTTTTAGATGGTATTGTTGTACCTAACAGAAGCAATAGAGAAAATTGTAGCAGTAAGAATAAGGAAAATGGAAGAGGTGGTGAATGTAATAAGAAGGTGGAAGATGGTGTGAAGGAAGTTAGAAAACACTACAGAGGAGTTAGGAGAAGGCCTTGGGGTAAATATGCTGCAGAGATTAGAGACTCGTCGAAGAAAGGTGCAAGAGTTTGGCTTGGAACATTTGAAACCGCTGAAGAAGCTGCTCTGGCTTATGACAAGGCTGCTTTGAGGATTAGGGGTCCAAAGGCATACCTTAATTTCCCACTCGAGAGGGTTGCAAAGGCTTTAGGATGTGACAACAAAGAAAATTTGATCAAGTCTAGGAAGAGGGGATCAATTGATGATGAAATTGATATGATGAATGAAGAACCTGCAAGAAAAAAGTTGGAATGCATGGTAGAAAATGAACTAGGTGTTTTTGTATTTCAGGATCTAGGAAGTGATTACTTGGACAGTTTGTTGTCCTCTTTTTGACATTCATTAGTCTTTGGTGCTCACATTCATATACATTTGTCGAGTATTTTGCATATCTTTTGCTGTGTTTGGCATCAAACTGAAAACCTAATGGTTTGGCAGAACAAATGTTTAAGATGATAATGATTGATCTATACAACGTTTTTTCCATTTGTGTTTGTTTCCTTGTTAGCTCAAAACTATATTCTAAATTATTTTGATTGTGACTTCAGCTCTTGCATAACATGTTCACGCAAGAATTAATGGTCGCATACCAATCAAACTGAGTTATTATTATTCATGTTAGTGGAAACAAATGAGTGTAGACTTTATTTTGTATTAGCCTATTTTATTTTATTGAAGAAAAAAAGGAAGAAATGGTAAAAGTGGGGAGAAGAAATATGTAAGGACAAAAAGTGGTTGGAATTGGACTGTGTAAGGCCCAAGGCCTGTGCATGACCCACTTCTACATCACTTATTTACTTTTTACATAACTATCTCTTCACCCATGATTTTACATAACTATCTCTTGTCTTACATCACTTTTAAACATTCTTCGTTCTGTATAATTTATGGATTCGCGATGAATCATCTGCTAGGCCATTACAAAGAAACAACCTTCTTAATTCACTTTCTAATGCTTTTTTATTATTAATTACAATATATTTAAACCTTCAAATTATTTGGAGTGTTCTAAGATTAGGTTGAGTTAAACAAGATTTACATATACTCATTATCCAATCTACTGAAGAATATCATATTGGACTTAGTTTATTTTATATCATAATTTATATTAAATCCAATCAAACTCAATCCACTCTTGAATTGAATTCAATCAAATATTTAAAATTTTGGAAAAAAAATGTTTTAAACGAAATTATAATTTTGAAGTATCAATCTATATAACAAATAACATGATATTTATAAAAATTAATCCAAAATATAATATAATGAAAATAAGATAAACCAAACTTAGTTAATAAAAGTTAAAATAAGTCTATCTAAATTAATTAAAGATATAAAAAACATAATACAAATTATTTATAACATAAATAAAAAAAAATTAAGCCACACGTCATTCATACTAAATCTATTACTCACAACTTGCACAAGAATGGGTTTCAAAAAACAAATTATATTTTAATTTTAAGTAATATTGAAAACTAACTAAATCTCATTCCAAACATAATTAATATCTCTATGAAAACATATTAAATTGATACTTCTTATAAGATTACATTTATTTAAAATTATATTTTCTAATGCGTTATGATAATATATATTAGACTACACAATTAAGAGAATTTGGCTCTCCATTTTTTTTAAACATACAGTTTTACTGTATATCTAAATAAATACGCATTTTCACACCTTACCTTTGCAATTAGCCAAAAAAAGAAAATTTCATTCCTCACAAACTACCATATGTGTTTCCTTAGGAGCATTTGAACCCGTGATGAAATTGTCTTAGAGAATTACACTTATTTGTTGGATATAATTCTAATTCAAAGCACGAGATCCACGTGGACAAATGGAAAACAAGTTTCCTTGACTGTTATTATTAAGTTAGATAACAGTGGTTTTCATTTTGGCAATATAATAAAATATTAATCCTATATTTAAGAAACGCTAGTGCAACATCGATTAGAATGGGGCTTTTAGGAGCCATTCACAAAAGCAGCACTACAAGTGTATGTGATGATATATACGTCCTCACTTTTCCAATCACTTCAAACAATCTTTATACACACACACTCTGGAACCCATTACAAATGTCAAAATAAAGGACCACTTAATTAACACTAAACCAAAAATATATCTAACAAGGAGTAAAGAAAAAGAATCCAGAACCATTTGAACTGAACCCATTCATGATCATGGTATCTATTTAATTAATTAATTAATTATTGTCTTCAAGTAATGACAGACAGATACAAATAATTTATAATCGTAATAATTAAACCAAACCCATTCCAGAAAGAAAAAAAATAATTAAATTTCTACATTTGTGCAACCCCTAACTAGTGCTACTCGTGCTTTCTGACCGAGACCCATTTACCTGGGTGGAATTATTCGTTGTGCAAGAGCTTCCAGCACTAGAATCAGAAACAGCATCGTTGTTATTAATGTTGTTCAAAGATGAGTCGGAGGCCGCAGCCACAATTTCGGCTGGGAAATTGAGCAAAGCCTTGGCGCCTCTCATCTTGAAGGCGGCGCGGTCGTAAGCCATGGCGGCCTCTTCGGCGGTCTGGAACGTGCCGAGCCATATTCTGGCGCCGTGGCGTGCGGAGTCCCGAATCTCGGCGGCGTACTTCCCCCAGGGTCGGCGGCGAACTCCTCTGTAGTGTTTTTTGGCGATGTTTCTGGTGGGCTCGAGGCCCAATTGCGGTTGGTGGAGTCTTTGGTGAGGGTGGAATGTGTTGGAGAGAGCATTGGCCTCGTTGAGGACTTGGTATATGACCATGTCCTGAGGGTCGTTCTCGTTGAAGGGTAAGAACTCTGTTTGGCTGCTTTGTTGTTCCTCGTGGCTTTTGTTGCTTCCCATGTTTGTTTGAGTTTGGTCTCTGTGTTTGTTTGGTTTTTGAAGAGAGGGGAAGTTGGCAAAGGTGTGTCAAGTGGTTTTGGACTTGGCATATATCTATGGAATAAATGGGAAAAGGTGAGGGCATAGAATATTTTGTGGCAGAGACTCACTTTCTTTCCTACTTCCTCTTTCCTTGGTGCCCTTCCCCTACTATCGCCATCACTTCTACTTCTTAATTACAATACTGCACTTCTTCTCCTTCATATATCAAATGAATTTGTAATTATGTGTTGAAAAATAAATAACACAAAATAAAATGAAGAAAAACTCTTTACGAATGATTTACTCTATTACTGGTTCTTTAATGTGATATCGTTTTTTTTTACCCTCTTAATTTTTTTTGGTGACATGAAAAACGCAACACAATAAGAGAGAAATATTGCGCACATTTATAGTGTTTGTGGGTTGCTTCAATAATTGAATATGGGAGTGAAGAAAAATAGCTTTCGTAGAGATAGTGGCGATATTAGATAGTAGCGACATTTGGTACTCAGGGTTGGTCACAACAATCATGATTCTTGGTTTCTGTTTTGAACGCTAAAGTAGTTCCATTTTGTCTTGGATGAAATTTTATATAAATAAAAATAAATAATAAATAAGTTCATCTATTTCTTTATTTTTCTGACGATGTTAAAATTGTTTTCCATTTAAACAGATTAAAGAAACATGTGATAGTTTTATAAAAAATTTCTTTCTTGTTTTTTAAAATCAAAATAATGAATAAAATCCTTTTATTTATTGACATACTCCACTAAAAAAATAATATAAAAAAATGAATTACATCTGAAGTTTATATGTTTATGAAATAATCTCAAAATTTAACCTTGCTTTCTAAGTTGTATTAATTTTCTTCTATGTTTTGCTTCTTCAACGGTTATTTACCACTCATAAAACATTTACAAAGTTATAACACAAAGTCCATACAGTAACACAAAGTCTTGTAGGTGGATTGATTCCAGGTTTTCTTAAATGAATGAATAGACAATAATTTAGTGTGATGTTACCTTTTCGGTTGTTAAGGTTTAGGCGTGGAAAGAGAACGAGATCTTTGACAGAAAATTTACAACGTTTGACTGCAAATCTAATCGCTCTATTTAGAGTTTTTTTTTTTTCAATGTGTTGTTTCATAAGGAGGAGCTATATTATTGTGAAGGTTCCATTGAAATTTTACTCTATAGTTTGTAACAGTGTGATATTGGTTGTGAAATTTTACAGGAGTAAATAAATTCTTCCAAAATTTATAGATATATAATTTCATTTTCTTTTATAATTTTTCATTAAATATTAATAAATTATGTTGCCATAGATAATTAATGTATCCTTTTACATGTATACTTTTATTTATCATGGTGGTGGATATATTAAATGCAAATAGTATAATTAAATCATATGATGTGTAAGTAAGACGTCAATTTTTATAATGTATATTCATAGCTGATAAAAGAAAAAGTAACACGAAATAAAACCATATATTAAATATCAACGGATGGTGGAACTTCGCTTTGTGCAGCTCATTTTCAACTGTGATAATGATCCTTGTGGTGGTGTCAAATTGTTTTTTCACTGTTTAACTAATTGGAAAAGACTATAATACATTATAGTGTGTAAAACGTATTTGACTAATAATAATACGTTCATCTGGCACATGGTATCAAAATCATCATTGAGACATATTTTGAGTCATTGACTAACTAGACTTAGCATATTATATAAAAGCGTTTTCTTAAAAATAGCAAAAACAAACAGATAAATTAATAAAAGAACGATTTAATTATTAAATTTTAAATATCGTAAAGTGATATTAAATTTAAGTTAGCTTAAACTAAGTTGATAAAGTTGATAAAGGTAATCCAACTTTACAAAATTGAAGTTCAACTAATTTCTCGGCAGAAAAGGTAAATGAAAATATCACAAAATTAGGAGGGGTAGTTTCGCAATTTATGGGCAAAGCGATGGCAAAGAAAGGAGCAATGACAGCTCAACATATTCCAAACTCGTTCACAATTTGATAATGACGTCACCTATGCCGTCATTTTCTCTTTGATGACGTAGGGTTTCTGGAACATTTGGAAAAATTCCATTGCATATGACATAAGCATAATATGAAAGGGGATGTGGATAAAATAGGTGGGTCCCTCAGTTACTAGAAGTCTTATACTAGTCTTTGTTTCTGACTTTTCAGCTACTTTTCTTTTCTTTCTTTTTTTAATCACTTTGTTTATATGAATAGTTTGGTGCCAATTAAATCTTTGACTTTGTAATGACTTTTATTTACAAGATATTTTAGGTAAAAAAATAGTTAATGAAGCTTTTTAATATATCATTAAATAACATGTTACAGTGGTCACCCAGTCAGAACATTCTTCTCTTCAATTTTTAATCTTTCTTTGGAGGCTTAATAAAAAATACAAGTGGAGGACACGTATGCCGTTAAGAAAAATAACTTTTACGTTTAATTTAACTCGTGATTTTTTTTATTAAAAAAGATAAGTTTATATTAATACAAACGGGTGTTGAAAGGAAAGTAACTTACAAATTTATCATTTTTTTATGTACGACAAGTTTCGTATTTCACACTAATTCATGTTTGGTTTATTGATGTTATTGTTGGGTGTTTATAGAACAGTATCGAGAGGAAGACAAAACAAAGTTGGATATTGAATTTGTTTGATTATAAAATTCATGGAAAGGCTTTTCTCTAATCAATTCAAAGTTGGGTTCTGGTTGCAGTTCTTCAAAGTTGGACTAGGAGCCTCAAAAAATGTTTAACCTAGTGGGGCATGAGGGGAAGACTGAACAAAGTTTTTTTTTTCAATTTCACCATTTAGCTTCTACACCAATATGTACAAAGACATTTTAAAATGTCAAATTAAAGTATTTCGGACCATTTTGTAGCCAAATTAGAAACAGAATCTACAAAATAAGTAGGTTCTTCAAGTCAATAAAATACCTATTGTTAAATATCCAAATAATTTAATCATGGAAAAAATGGATCATAAGAAAAGGTTTAGATTAGTCGCTGATTTAAAAATGGTTAGTTCATGTTAGACTAAAATTGGACATTTATATTATTACGACGAGATAAATTTAGTGGTTCGTTTTTATTCTCCACTAACTTGGTCTCTGTCAAAAAAAAAAAAAAAAAAAATACACGAGGGATTAAATTAACTAATAAAAAGTGCTAAAACGATGGGCTACACGAAACAATAGAAGATTATTAAGTGCAGTTGGGTTTATATTAAATATGCGTATTTGAAGAAACATAAAATGTCTTAATCTTTTTATTTTTAAACAAGTGTGTACACCGTGCACGCAGAGGAAAATAAAGGTTGAATTACATATAAATAAAGAAAGAGCGTACTTCAAACATAAACATATTGGGAAAGAGGAGTTTGTGGTTCCTAACCTGCTCAAATATAGAATACGTTGATCTATTGAATGGTAAATTGACTTAAGTTGAATACGCATAATGCAATTAGGGATGGTTCTTGTTAATTAGTCATGTGTGTTGGTGTTTTTAGAGAAAATAGAGCGAATATTGGTAATTTTCGATTATTTTTTAGGAGTGAAGATTTATATTTATGTTAAATTTTAATGGATTATTTATGTTTTGCAATATGTTTTAGAGAGAGAGAACTCAGAAATTTCGGAGGACTTTGAAATTTTGAATGGAAAGTGATTTTATTTTAATTTGTATTGTTCGAAAGATAATATATACTCTAGTTTCTTTTTATTTGTTTTTCAAGATAATATACACGATTTAAAAGATATATTATTTTTTATTTGAATTAAATAGTTGAGTAACTTCTTATTTTACCTTTTTTTTCTCCATCTACATAGTAAATGCATATAAAAATGGTTTAAAATTTAAAAGATGCAATAAAAATAAAAAGGAAGAAATTTCCCATAATTAAAATAAATGTAAATAAAATAGAGAATAATAAATCATTAAAAGTAAAATAAAATTCATTGTCTTATTCACTTAGAATAACAAGAGATAAAATAATTCTTAAGAGAGAGGAGTAAGAAAATCAAAAAATGATCATCAAAATGAAGAAGTTTAATAATAATTGATATTCAGAGTTTGACATGGATTTAATTAGAATGTGAAGTTATAAAATTTTAAGAATTATATTATAATATAAAATGTCAAATGTCATATAATTATAATATGAAATATTGTAGGTACAAACAATTTGTAGGAATTATAAAAAAATATATGATAATATAAAAAAGTTATGGGAAAAAAAAGCTTGTTATTTTAATTTTATTTATATATTTTCTTTATATATATATATATATATATATATATATATATATATATATATATATATATATATAATTGCGGGACTTAACCCAACACCTTACGGCACGAACTGACAACAGCCATGCACCACTTGTGTCCGCGTTCCCGAAAGCACTCCTCTCTTTCAAGAGGATTCGCGGCATGTCAAGCCCTGGTAAGGTTTTTTGCTTTGCATCGAATTAAACCACATTCGAGCATATCTAAATAGATACTAAGTTTACATATAGATCTCTGCGTCCATTCTATTTAGGATTAGGAATAGATGTAATCGGACCTGTTTTTCACATATCTCTCATTATTTAGAACCCTATTCAATTCATCTCTTTGGGCTTCTATTGAATCGATAAATAAGTTTAATTAGTCCATTATATATATATATAACAAAATGTAATGGAATGTCAAATGATTTACGTAATTTTTTATAAAAATAAAATCATAAATTATTGATTTGAAATTTTTTCTTTTTTAAATGCAGATTTATACGAAATGTGAAATTAAATGAGTGCGGATTTAAGTGGAGGTTTATTGTAACACATTTAATTCTATTTAATGTTTATATATTATATTAATTGGCATAATAAAAAATTATTAATTGATAAAAAAGATATAAAATTATGTCAAATGGTTTTAATCTCTTATATACACCTTTAAATTTAGTTATAGAAATTAAAAAGGCACAGTTGATAACAAAGATATAATAAATGTTAAAAATTCAGAAAAATAAAGTTGCAAAAGTGGGCTTGGTTTAGGAGAGAACTTTAAGGGGCTTATCCCTGCACCTCCAAATACTGTTCTATACCTCCAAAAAGTGCAGTTTTGACTCTAATAAATCTTTTACCTATCTCGGTAGTTGAAAGAGTTAAAAAACATAAAAAAAAAAATATTAAAACGGATGTCAAGATTCGTTTCAGAAAAATGTGAAACGGATCCTGACATCCGTTTCACAAACAAACAAAAAAGTCCATGAAACGGATGTTGAGATCTGTTTCAGAAAAATGTGAAACGGATATTGACATCCGTTTCACAGAAAAACAAAAAAAATAATGAAACGGATGTTGAAATCCGTTTCATATTTTTCTTTCAACTATTAGGGTCAAAACTGTAATTTTTGGGGTACAGAAGAAGAATGTTTGGGAGTGTAGGGAGAAACCCCCAACTTTAATGAAACTACACTACAAGCTTATTGGGTTCAACCTCAAAGGGATACATTGGCCCATACCCAATACACATTGAAGAAAGAACAAAGACAAATGACAAATGGGTTCACCCTTTTCTCTAAGAGCACCCATTTTCTTTTTTCCAAATCTGAAAGCTTACTCTTTGTCTCAGGGATGACAAATGAATTAGTTTTCACTGATAATGTTCGAATTCGTTTCGATTTTAATAGAAAAATCGTGTACGAGTATAAATATAAATAATATTTAAATTTTGAATTAGGTACAAGGATGAAGATATGTATTTACATATTTGTCTTATATTTGCTTTCATATTTGTCCTAGTAACCATCTCAAATAGATTCAATAGACTTATGTTAGATAGTTTATAAATTTTGATATCTCTGATACTCCAAAACTCATTTAGTATTTGTATTCGGTAACTATCTCACAGCACATCTCATTTAAATTATTAAAATTTTCAAATTTTCAAAAATTTATATTTACTTTTATTTAATTCTTAATTTCGTAATTTATTTCTATTAAAATTTTCAAATTTTCAAAAATTTATATTTACTTTTATTTAATTCTTAATTTCGTAATTTATTTCTAACATACATATTATTTGACTATTGTTATTTAATATCTTATTTTATATTTATCCAATATGTATCCATTAGTAATTGTAGCATGAGATGAATAATCCTAAAAATGAAAAAAATTAGCGACATATAAATAAAATATTATCCATAAACCTTAAACCGTAAAATTTTGTATTACGATGATATAATATTTATACAGACAAATCATACATAAAAATAGTATATCTTTCCTGTCTATTCTCATAATATGTTATGGTAGAAACTTGGGGAACATGGGATGCTTTCTTTCCCTCTCACATTGTAAGCTTCTTCTCCCAAAAATGCAAGTCGTATTTTCGTTTTTATTTTTTGCTATTGACTGGGGAAATTAAAACATGATTACTAGTGTAAAATTTTTCATGTATCAATTATATTTAGTGTTATTTTATACCATCTGTTTTATTTTTGTTGGTGTTTTTTTAATTTTTAGTTTATAATGTTATAATACTTTTGGTCATTTATCTCTGCACAAACAGAGGTAGGCATAACAGAAGAATGTGGGGGAATGATTTTCCCCTTTTTCTTTTATGAAAAAACTAAGTTATGTTTATTTTCCCTTTTCCTGCTGTCTTCTTTCTTAACAATATTTGTGTCATTTTGTATAGAAATTTAACATTGTTTCCCTTTGTGTTTGACTAAATAAAGCATCATATTTTGTTTGGTGTTAGTTGCGAAGTTAAAAGTTTAGAAGGTGCGTATTTGTGTGATACTGAAACTATAATCATGGTTATGGGAGCAGTAAGAAAGGTAGAGGGAGGAAGGTTTTTGGTAACAGAGGTGCGATGAGAACAGTGAGTTGTCAGAGAGAAGAGAGTTGAACGCAAGTTAGAGAGGTACAGAGGTGGTCCAGGAAGAGATTACTTACTGATTTTCATCTCATTTTTGGTGCAGACAGAACGGTGGGAACAGAAAAAGGGAAAGATGATTAGAAAGGAAAGCAATAAATAAATATGTAGATACATATATACATACGTGGCCAGTGGTTCAGAGAATCAACCCCCTACAACTAGAAGTAGAAGTGCAAATCAAAGAGATATAATTAATGGCATTATAGAGAAAAATAGGAGGTAAGGAATGGGGTATCTGCATTCTGCAATGCCTCTATGTATATGGAATATGGTACGGATATAGTTACTATATATATAGCTTGATTTTGCTTCATAATTGCTCACAGGGTACACTTGCTTGCGCACGTTTTGCACTTTGCTAGGTTTATATTAATAAATAAAAAAGTGTTAGTGGAGTTATGGCCAAAACGCCAAATGGGGTTCCAAAAGTTGGAGCCACTACACTAATCAAAGTAATGCTACCTCTCAGGAAGGTCTACTTCAGTTGCTAAAGTTGTTTGATGCGATTGTAGTCCCAATTTTCTGCCTAGTTTCCTGTCTGTCTCCCCCAAACAGAGAGGCATGAGAGAGATCACAGATTCACAGAAACAAAAGAGACTTCGCCATGCATGGTCCCCTGCCCCTTTCATATGTCAGAACCTATCAAAACATTTATGTAAATTTTTATATATTCACTTTCTCTGCTCATCCAACTTTAATATTTAATGCATCATCCCTTCTTCATCCCTAATCGCTCAACTTCTTTATATATTATGCCTTTCACCTAGCTTCTTCCATGCCATTTTCTGCCTTTCATCAAATCAGATTCTGCAATAAATGATCCAACTGCAAAAACTCATAACACCAAGGAACTAACTAAACCAATTTCCTTCTGTTTGGATACTTGTGAGGGCTTTTACAACAAATACACACGTGGATGCCTTCAGTTCGCACTGCTTTATGTTGTTCTAATTCATACAGATCAAATGTGGTACTGGGAGCGACACCGAGTTAGTATTAGAACCACCAATTAATCAAAAGTACAAGCAAAAGCAAAGTTTAAGATATTTGTTTTTATATACTTATTGATCTAAGACATAAAGAATAGTAGTTGTTTTTCGATAAACTGATTATCTTCACTTTAGATTTTAAAGGCACTGGTGTGTCAGAAGACGGGGTTAAAGGATGCAATTAGACATGTAGTACTGTAGTCAGTGATAATAGCTACTCATGAGGATAAATATTTATTTATATGGAGTTAAAAGAATATGAATGTTAGAATTGTTAAAAACAAATTTGAGAGTTTTATTGAAACACTTTTTGCGTAATGATTTATATGCTGTCCTGAGTGAATAGTATATATATGTATTGAGTAAAGGGTGAGGTTTAGTTGAATCTGGTTTCCATGATAAGAAAGAAAAAGAAAGAGAAGGAAAATGTGTGATTTCATAGTTGGTGATTGTTTTGTTGACGTCTATTCGATTTCCATGGCAGGATTTGCATAAAGAGAAGAAAGAGTATATATAGGGTCTCAACCTACCTATGCATGCATCTTCCGAAGGCAGTGTGTGGTCATTCAGAATGACAGCTGAATCGCAACCTTGTATCATATTTCCTTCTTTTTCTACCACACAACACAACCAAACCCATTCACTCATTCCCATAGTCAAACCATAACTATACTCATCATACCCATCTATTCAAAAAATACAACCTTTTTACGTCCTCTCATAACACACCTTCTTTCAATATTTAAATTCATCCTATTTCTTCTTTCTTCTTTCTTCTTTCTTGGATGTACTTTCTGCTACACCTTTACTTATATTTTCTTGTTGCTTTGCTTCCACGACCATGTTATGTTATGTTAGAATCTAATAATAAATTAAATGTGCTTATTTTCGAATATTCTTGCCACTTTGAATTTGGACAAATCAATATATATATATGAAATCTGGACATTTTTTTTCTAGTCTACGTCATATCACATCTGTCACGTGTTGCCCCTCCTTTTGGTTGTGTTTGGTCCTGATATGTTCACTCCAGTGGATATGTTTTTATTTATACACCATATTTCATGAGTTACGTTTCTTTACTTGTATAAAAAAATGGACAGTGCAAATTTGAATCTGATTAATTAAAAAACAGTGACTTAAAAACTGCAATGAAATTTGGATATTTGTATATGTTGTTGGGAAAGTATTGGTAGATTTGATGAGTAGACTGTTTAAGACGAGTACGTATATGAGAAGACAGTGATAATTGGATAACAGAGAATGCATTACTGTTGCTAAACTATCAGAATGCACTGAACCCCTCATATAGTTTTGCGTATTGAAAGCCGTTATTGTAGAATTTGTGAATGGTCTTGTCTAGGCTGGGTTAGTGAAGTAAATTAATTATATATTTCTTTACAAATGTTTTCATATTTTAACTTTAGATAAACCTTTTTTTTTAATATGTGAACTTGTGCTCTAACACTCTCTTGTGACTTTAATCGATTTGGTTCTCTTTAATTTTCAATCTCAAGTCATAGATTTTATTTATTTTTCTGAACATTTTTCAAGTTTTAGGACCATTTTTCGGTTTGAATGTATCCTTCAATGTTGGTTTTATTTGTTGTATCTTAAACAAGGTCTCTGATATCTCATTGAAAACGGACAACCTAAAATTCATTCTTAAAAGGCTGATTCCTTTAGTTTGATTACTTTAGTTTTATAAACGAATTGAATTGAATTATGTCTGATACATATCAGAATTTTTATACGCGATTCCTTGTTCACGAGTTTATTATTCTACCTTGTTCACGAGTTTATTATTCTACCTTATTTTCCTAATTATTAAATAGAATTATCTATTGTTCTTATATTCCAAGCTTATTTAAAAAAGAGGGGTATACGAGATTTTTTTCCAAGATTTCAAGTCACTGTTCATTTTTTTTCTTCCTAAATCAAGAACTAGACTTTCTGAAATTTAACTCCGAAAGTGTTTGTTTTTAAATTAAATTAGAAAGAAAAATCCAAAATATTTCAATTACAAAGTGATTAGTTCTTCTGTAGAAGAGAATTATATATTTTAGAAACTAAATTTACAAAATTGAAAAGTCACTTTGGGAATATTTTCAGAATTAAATGGGAGTAATTTTGAATTAACAGTTGAAAGCTAGCTAAAGAGCAACGAACAGTTGAAAGCTTAATGGTTTGAATTGATAATTAATGTAGTAATTTGTTGAATGAATTTGGGTTGCTTGGATGTTCTCGGTGAGTGAACCAGACAGTGTATTTGAAGAGTTTGAGAGGAGAAAAATATATAGGAGTGTAAAAATGACAATAAATATGGTCCCTCGAGTCAATCCAAAGCTCTTGATCCATTGTTTGGCAAAAATAAGCGAAAGAGGTTGCAATTACTAAGCCACCACCGCTTTCCAATCAAAAGAGCACATAGTAGTATTCTTGACTTTGAAAGAGTCGTATTTATTTCCACAACAACCTCTTCCATTAGAATAATCCCACACTTATTTCTTCCCCCACCCATTATTAATACACTGCTAGCACTCCCAAGTCACCAACACTCTCATTTCCTTTCCCCCAAAGAAATGTGGTAAAAGAAAGAGACAAAGTGATCAGAACCCCACCCTTCTTCTCTCTCACTCATGAAAGCCCTAGCATTAACACCCTTTTCCCTGTCATCTCTCAGACAACAAGATTCCTAATTAAGTCCCCAGCATCTATTCCTTTCCATGTTCCATTTGCTTCTCGTCCGGGGGGAATTTCCTTGTACTTTAAAGAACCTCCACACACACTAAACCCTTTTTTTCTTCACACTATTAATGCAAAAGTTCTTTCTATGCAAAAGCTACCTATATAGCAGGGGATGGGAGACATGGTACTCTTTCTTATCGTCATTCCCTTTTATTTATTTTCCTTTCCTTTCTAGTTCATCTTTCTCACACCCGATTCCTCTTGCCCTTTCCTCCATTTTTATATATTTTATTTAATACCCCTTTTATCTTTCATTTTATCGTGTTAACTTAACTTCCGATATATGTGAATAATTTTGTACCTTTTCTTTCTACTAGATGCCAACTTCTTATTAACATTATGATAAGATCGGTGAGATGCACAGTTACACACCCTAGGGTAGGTGAAGAGCCTATATAAGAAGCCACGTTATGTTGGTCCTGTGACTTCAGTTCACACCCAAAACCAAGAGAAACAAAAACCACTGCTGCTTCTAGATTGTTTTTTCTTTCTCTCATCTCGTTCTCCGTTTTTCCTATCTATTAACTTTCACTTCAGTAATTTTCCACCACCATCATGGCTTCTTCTAATAGACACTGGCCGAGCATGTTCAAGTCTAAGCCCTGCAACCCTCACCACCAATGGCAGCATGACATCAACCCCTCCCTCATCTCAACTGGTTGCCACAGAAGCCCTTACACTTCAGGTTTGCCACACTCTCAACCTCTCACATCACTCTTTACCTATCATTAACCCTTTTACGTTACAACATTTACAACCCAGAAATATATGTACCATGCACTTCACTTTTACTTACAACTTCGTTTTCATCATATTCTTTATATACATAAAATATAGGTAGATATCACGATTTATATGTGTAAAGTTCATAACATTTTTGTGTTTTTTATTTTCTCTCTTTTTGTTTGTTTCTTTGACACTACAGGTACGGGTTGTGAAGAGAGAAGTCCGGAGCCAAAGCCAAGGTGGAATCCAAAACCTGAGCAAATTCGCATTCTGGAAGCTATATTCAACTCAGGAATGGTGAATCCTCCGAGGGATGAGATAAGAAAGATAAGGGCACAGTTACAAGAGTATGGCCAAGTGGGTGATGCAAACGTATTCTATTGGTTTCAGAACCGCAAATCAAGGAGCAAACACAAGCTTCGCCATCTCCAAAACTCCAAGAACCAGAACCTTGAAGCTCAACAAAACCCCACTTCTCTCCCCCAGATCACTGCACCATCATCCTCATCTTCCTCCTCTGAGAAATCCTCTCCAAAAGAATTAATACCCACCAAGGTATTCTCCATCGGATTCTCTAACGTCACCGATGTGGTACCTAATTCTCCAACTACTTCTGTGAACCAGACCTATTTTCAGACTCACCACGAGTCTTCTATGCTTCCACCCCCACCACCTGCTGCTGCCGCCGCACAAACCGGGGGTTTCTTCTTCCCAGTGCAACATCATGGGCAGGGAATACCACCTAGTACGGTTGCATCACAAGGGTTTTGTTTCTCGGAGCTGTCCAATGTTGTTCAACTTCAATCGCCTCCTCAACACAACGTTGGTCCTTGCACCAGTCTCTTGCTGAGTGAGATCGTAGGCCATGGTGCTGCTGCTTCAAAGAAAGATCTGGAGCAAGACAAGAGTCTGAAAATAATGCACCAGCCCTCACTGTTTAATTTCTGTGTCACTCCCACAACAACAGCTCCTACTACTCCCTCTGCCATACCTCCCATCACTACCTCATCCACCACTGTTCTATCCCCCGTCATTGCTCAAGTTCAAGGTAATTTTATTTAGAATTTTGCATTCTCTTTGGATATATTTCTATACGGTACGATAAATTTATTTTTATCTTTTCATAAAATTAGTTTAAAACATGAAAGATTAATAAAAAAAAAAAGCATCAGAAGAGATCATCACAATACTACGAGTTAGTTCATTATTAGCATTGCGATTTGCAGAAATGACTTGAACAATGCATTTTTTCCCCATGCCCTGAACCAGTTGGTAACAAATATACAGTGTGAAACTCTAAGTAGGGCTTGGTTGCTTGTTACTTTCGATATATATAATTAAATAGTTATGGATGACAGGATGAGTAGTGCGTACCATACCAGTAACAAGAGTATTTTTTTTTTTACTGTAAAATATTTTATATAATAAAAAGAGAAGAAAAAAAGAGAGGAAAATACAGAATAATGGATTGATGATAAGATAAAAACATATGTAAGTTTTAAAATGATTAGGTTGAAGATGATGGGTAGCATGAATTTTGGGTCACGTGTGCATGGCCTTAATTGGCCTTAGCCTTTAGTTGACTTGTGGTAGCTTGTGTTTCGACTTGCACATGAGAGATATTTGTGTGTATCTCAGGCATGGGAGATCCAACTGCTGCGGCGAGATCAACGGTGTTCATTAACGATGTGGCATTCGAGGTAGCGGTGGGACCTTTCAATGTGCGTGAAGCTTTTGGAGATGATGCTGTGCTCATCCACGCCACTGGTCAACCTGTGCTAACAAACCAATGGGGTGTCACTCTTCATTCACTCCAGCATGGTGCATGTTATTATTTGGTGCGCACATTACACCTGCTTCTGTTGCAATAACTTTTTCTTCATTTTATGTGATCATAATGTTTTTTTTTTTATTATCATTATTAACATATATATTTCATCATTGTGCAGATATAGGAAGAGTAGAAAGCTGAATGATGATGCATGGGAAAGGTTTTAGTTATGGTGTTTTTTCTGTCTATTTCGATCGTTCTGTCCTTTTTTTTCCTTTTCTTATCTATCTCTACGTGTGTATTACTATTAGGGTTATTAAATAGGGGTTTCTAGACACTGCTTATGAGTTAAAGTATGGATGTTATGACTTTGTTGAGCTGATCATGTGTAACTTTTGTCCTAATTTAGTTTAAAGCAAATGATGGTTAATACCTATATATCATGTTTTATTTGGGTTATTGTTATTTATGTGCTTTACTCGTTATGCTATTATCGACAATCAGAAAAAGTTACTGGTGATCCGAAAATGATGTAAGAAACCGTATGTTTTAATTTTGCATAGACGATAGAGTTAGCTATTAGAATTTGAAGAAGCGTTCAGATAAATGGTGATGTTCTGATACGTTGTTGTTTGGGGGTTGCGTGTGAATAATCAAGAAGTTACAATTATTAGTTCATGACGCAGCTTTTTTGGACTAACATGCGGCACTGCTAATGTTACATCTCAGCCAAAATATAAAACTTGTTTTGTTGGGAATTATCATTGCCATAGGCATATTTAGGGTCTACGGGCTCTTTCATCAGTCAAGGAAAATTCGCTAATTTTGAGATGGTGAAAAATGTTTATTTCCAAGTACAGTAGTGTTTTTTTTTTGCTTTTAACTTTATTCCATAATTGTTTACAACTTTGAACTTTGAAATTTTTTAGTCAAAGATTAAATATTTGATTATAACAAGAATTTTATTTAATTGAGTCAACAAGTTGTAATTTCTTGAAAACTACTTAATTTGAGAGTTTATTCCCTATATAAATTACAAATGGCATTTGAGAATTTTGGATGGATATATAGTGAGTCGTCTTGTGCTTATCTATATTTTGAAATAGAATATTTTGGTAATTGTAGAGAAGAAATAGCAATCTCAATTCCAACTCAGAAACTCCAGGGCTAGTTGTTGCTAGAAAGTTAGCACAGAAATTAATTAGCTTCTCTTAACGAATGAACAAAGTCCTAGATTCAGTTTCCTCTCATAAATATCACGAATGGTCTCAGCAAATAGTTTAATACAAATGTGAACTATGAACGCCTGATAAGTTTGATAGCCTGTAATGACTCTGAAATACATATCACGTTCAAGAATTCACAACAAAGATACATACGTCAATAGAATTATAAAATTACTTTCAAAGTCTTGTCAATCATGTTTTTATTAATTGATAATGGAGATTTATTTGCTTTCTATTTGATTTTTTTTTTCTTTTCATCTATGTTTTAGCAGAAGTCACTTTTCTAAGACTGGGAAATAATGATTTCTTAATTTAACTGTTTTTTTATCCATGAAGTTGTTTTATTAGTTCTGTGGTACTTTTTTCTATAGGAAGTATTTCAAGACCGTTTTTGTATAATTTTAAGCATTTTAGGAAAAAAAAATCACATGAAAATCCAATAGTTAAGATAAAAAACATTTAGTTTAAAATTCCATATTAACTAAAAATAAAATAATCTTAAATATAAATCTTTTCATACAAATTACATGAGTTAAATTAAACTTAAAAATGTATTTTTTTTAATATAATATTAGAATCATTTAAGATATATCATTAAATTCATCCACGTTAGCAAATACTTGATCTTGCATCGGAACTCAAAATTTTTTAAGAGATAAAAAAGAAACAGAAGCTTGCATGATAAATAAGCAAATCCTTTCTCTAGTAGCCGAATTCATAAAAATATTTAAAAGAAAGAAAAGAAACAAAGTTTAATGATTTTTCTCTATCTCTTGTACTTATGTTAGGAAAATGATCTTTTGACTACTAAATTTTGACAATTTTCTCTTACAATCTTAGGTGTTATCTTTTAAGTGATTTTTCATTTTTTATTTTTCTCAATTTCAATCTTTCAAAATCACTTAAAAGATGACAAATCATGTTGTAAGAGAAAGTTGTCAAAATTTAATAGTCAAAATATTATTGTCCCTTACGTTAAAGCTTGAAAAAGCATAAAAATATCATAAAGAAAGAGCATTAAACATGTAAGTTTGTGTGAGGAGGTAGATTTTGGATATTGTTATAGGTAAAGTTTTTCATAGTGAGGTGTTTGCAGATAGTTGGAGATATTTGTGAATGTGCAGTGTGATTAGAAAAAAGGGTGTATGGCATATAAAAGCGCATCTTGTTTACACGAATCAGAAAGGTCTGACCCGAAACGGAATGCTACCAACGTTTTCACAGAAACTGCCAAATTGAATTTTGTCTCCACCCATCTACCTAACCAAGAAAGAACCTACAAACACTGCAAAAACATGTCTTCATAACTCACTCACTCATTCACTCTTCTTTTCTTTCTTCCTTCCCATAATGTCTGTATCAAATTAACAGGAGAGTGGTTGTTGACGAGAGGTCACAACTCAGAGGTTGTACAGTCACAGATTGGTTTACGTGTTCTTCCAACACAACAGTGTTTCCTCTCATGTTTTGATGCCTCGATTTGACACACCGATTTCGATATGTCTCTGCACTGCACGCTCTCTCTCTTTCTTCACCTCCAATTAATCATCCTCATTATGCTATGCTATGCTATTCTATGCTATGTCACACCCCAACATCCCTTTTCTTTTCTTACCATCTCAATTTTTTTCTGCATCAACTATCATATGTCTATGTATATATATATCTATGGCATACTGAATTGAATGATTACAACGATGAGTCGAGGCTAAACTAGTAGTGTGATGTGAATGGTATTTGTGATTTTGTGTGTTTAGTTTGATTAGGTGATGGTTGAGGAAATAAGAAGAAGAAGCATGTGAGACTTTTTGGGGGTCAGAAGGATGGTACAGAAAGGAGCATATTGGTGTGTGGTGGAGCCTAATATGAAGAAAAGAGTGACTTTATGTTGTACTTGGTGCAGCAATATCCCCAACCACGACCAGGGTGTTAGGTAAACAAACACTCACTTTGCTTTCGATTCTTCATCTCCCTTCCTTTCATTTCTTCAACTGCGTTTTTTAGGATCAGATTAAACTTCCTCTCTCTTTGGACTCAATCATCACTTTCCACCTTTAGCTTGGAACTTGCTATCACTTTTTAACTTCATCCCTCTCATACTTTTTTCTTCTTCTTCAAACACTACACACCGTCGTATATCTCAAAAGCCAAATTTAGATTCAATTTTTTTTTTAACAATTTTCAAATTAACACAGTCCCTTTAACTCTCATTCGTCTTTAATATTATGGTTTAATCACACGGAAGATCTCCGTTCGTTTACATTACAAAATCTCAATTGGATCATCAATTTTAAAGTTATTTCAATTGGATCCTATTCTTTAAAATTTGTTTCAGTTTGATTTTTTCCATTAACTGTGTGACATGTGTCAGCTCGTGATTTTTTTATTTTTTTTTTAATTTTCTTTTTACTTTATTTTTTTCTTGAAAAATCAGTTGACACGTATCAAATTAGGATTTTATCATGTGTAAGCTTGTGATTTTTTAAATATCATTATAATATTGTTGGTCTCAATTTGAAAGAGATGAGATTACTTCAGTTTAAAAAGAGATTAGAACTAAATTGAGACAAAATAATAAATACAGAGACCAAATCGAGATTTTCACATAAATAATTGACACGTGACAAAATCATATTTTGACACATGCCAGTTTTTTTTTTTTTAAATTTAAAAATTTTAAAAATTTTAAAAAATGTGAATAATATGATTAAACAAAAAAAAAATGTTCATCAAATTCTGATTATGATCATGAAAAGTAAACAATGTTATTTGAATAAATATTGTGAATAATATGTCAATTTTTTTTATTAAAAACTGTACTATTTTCAAAAGAAAATTCAAATACAGACTATTTTGAGATATTTCTGATTTATTAGACAAAAAAAAATCCCAAAATTAGATATTATCTCGAAAAATAATAAAATGAGAGTATGTGTGTATTTATTCAAAATAGTTATTTTTATTCGAGTGAATGGTAAGATTTTACCTTTCAC
>Ga0214544_1005546_pt1 | contig 24335 bp, 17 predicted proteins | sample CNSS3metaG_FD_160074 | JGI IMG/M metagenome (GOLD analysis project Ga0214544, IMG submission 160074) | Root nodule microbial communities from cowpea collected in UCLA plant growth center, Los Angeles, California, USA - CNSS3 | ecosystem: Host-associated > Plants > Roots > Nodule | place: USA... | reverse complement strand
CGCGAACCGAGGCCTATAGCTGTCTTTGGCTTCGGGTGTTAGCTGAACCGAGGCATAAAACTTGGCTGGAATTACAAAAATGCCACCGCACCATTATATGCTTCGGTTCCTGGCCAACCGAGGCATAGAAGGCGAGGTAAAAAGGAAATTCTGCACTAGTGACTTGATTAAAGGGAATCGTCTTAGGATGGACATGTGGATGCTAATACCTTCCCCATACGTAACCGACTCCCAGATCCGATTCAATTTCGCTGACCATTTTTTTAGGTTTTCCATAGTTTCCCAAAACTATGGTGGCGACTCCCTTTATTAAATTTATATTTTAAAAAGATGATTTTTTAGGTTCGTCGTGCCGTCGCGATTTTTTTCGATATTGCGACAATTAGCAACTTTTATTCTCCAAAAATTGAACAAAATAAAATAGTTTAGGTAAAATATACTATTATGTTTCATTGTCTAGGCCTATACTTATGTGTTATACAACAATTGCACAAGTTGCAATTCATTTTCACTTATTCGACACCTAAATTTTTTTTCACCCATTTAACACTTAAAATCTTTTTATATCCATTTGACATCTAAAATATTTTTATACCCATGTGACACCTAAAATATTTTTACACTCATTTGAAACCTATTGTTTTTTAACTCCCATTTGAAACCTAAAATATTTTTACACTCATTTGACACCTAAATTTCTTTTACACCAATTTGACACCTATTATTTTTTTTTACTCTCATTTCACACCTAAAATATTTTTACACTCATTTGAAACCTAAAATATTTTTACGCCAATTTGACACCTACAAATGTTTTATTCCCATTTGACACCTAAGATATTTTTACAATCATTTGACACCTAAAATATTATTACACCTATTTGACACCTATAATTTTTTTACTGCCATTTGACACTTAACATATTTTAATAATCACTTGACACCTAGATGTTTTTACACCCACTTGAGACCTTAAATTTTTCTACACTAATATGACACCTATAATTTTTTTACTCCCATTGGACACCTATAACTTTTTTACTCCCATTTGACACCTAAGATATTTTTACACTCATTTGACACCTAAAATATTTTTATACCCATTTGACAGCTAATTTTTTTTCTCCCACTTTGCACCTAAAATATTTTACATTCATTTGACACTTATAATATTTTATTTCCATTTGACATGTAAAACCTTCTTTCACTGCCCTAAAAATTTAAAGGGCCCAGTCCCATCTGTTGGGCCTAAAGGTTGGCCCATAGAGTGCCCAAAACCCCTAAACCAACCCTAACCCCTTCATTCTTGCATTTTTCCAGAAACAGTTTTCCTTTCCCTTTCCCTTGGTTGCTTCATGAGCTCTGCTAGGGTATGGCCCCGTTCTTCATCAAGCTAGTTGAACTCCACTTCGGTTCCACGTAAGTTGGTCTCCAATCCGTAACTTCTCTTCTCTAGCTTTATTTTCGTGTTCCTAACCAGATTCATCGTAGTGACCTCGTTTTGCTTCTAGTGTTAGTATTTCTAGCTCACCAAGTTGTTCCTAGAGCTGTGGTGCTCCTCCGTAGTGTGCTTGTGGTATTTGCTATCCTTTGTCTAGGTAAGGGAAGCTAGGGTTTATGTTTTCTTAAGTATCTGGTTTATTTCTGGACTGTTCTTGTTTTGTTGGTTCTTGAATGACGTTGTTGGTCATATGAAAATGTTTGGTGCGTGGGTATGTTTGGTTGAATGAGAAGTTGCAGGTCCTAACAGGCTAGGACCTGCTGATCTCGCCCAAGCGGGTGACTCTCGCCTAAGCGAGAGTAGCAGGAACTCACCCTTAGTTCCAACACAAGTTGTCGCCTAGGCAACCAAGTGCATTTTTGAGCGACCAAGTGTCTCGCTTAGGCGTGACGCTTTCGCCTGAGTGAGAACTCGCTGGAACCTTGCAGTACCACTATCGAGCTCTCGCCTAGGCGAGAAGGGCTCGCTTAAGAGAGAAACCCCTTTTTGCTTGGGCGAGAACCCTCTAGCTTGGGCGAGACTCGGGCGGGAAGTGTTGTGTTGGCTACTATTTGTTCCATGGTTATTTTCACTATTGTTCCTTACTCAATATATGTGATCAGGTGGTTATGTATGCTTGGATGGGACTAGATTGGATGTGTTGTTACGTGATGAGCCATGACTTGGTTGGATTACTATGTTAAAGCATGTTTTGAGTGATGTTGCATGTATGGTGTAACATCCCGTCAGGATATTATGGATTTTTAAATAAAATAAAAGAAATAATCAAATAACAGCGCATTTAATAATACCTCATTTTCCCAAAACGCGGGAAAATTTAAAATTTATTTAATGAGCAAATAATGTTCATAACCAAACGTTCCAAAAACGGAAAGAACAATGTCATAAAATCACCCATCAGGGTTTACAATTGTTTCTAAAAGCTATAAAGAAAACATAAGAGTTCCCCAAGTCGAACCCCTCTCCGCGACTAAGCTTCACCTGACCCACCTGCATCAACAACATTTGCTCCCATGTACCGCGTACACGATCATCGCCAAACACACGCAAATAGGGTGAGCTTAGCAGATAAATCATATATATAATGTTACAAACATATAGATCTACATACACACACATCACAGTACATAACTTAACATCCCACATTGTTCTATACTTTTATTCCTACCATCTAACCCCCAATCAGATCATTCGTGTTCTACATCGTCTAATGATTACTTCAAGGTGACTTGCTGCCATTACTATCGACCATAACCGATAGAGCACGTGCGGGAAACAATGCTACAGATCATACACTGTAACGCCAGGTAGAGTTCCCATATACGAACATAGTCCGTATCGTCCCAAGACTACCAAACTCGTCAGCCAACAACTGAGGAGGGCAATCTATCTGGACCCATCCGTACTGGCCACAACCAGCACACTCACAGAGCAACACTCGCCAACCCGAGCCACAACTCAGGGGTTCCTCGTGTTCATCCGTCATCTCGAGCCACAACTCAAGAGATGCTATTCGAAGCCATAACTCAAGGAATACCACGTGCTTAACCCCTATCCTGAGCCACAACTCAAGGGATACGTTCCGAGCCACAACTCAAGGAACACCAGCAACCCATCTTTAAAGCATCGCTAGACGCCTTGTAGATCACAATTTCTCAATCAAAAGTCCAAGCTGCAACAGTACAAATCGCTTGGCGGGGGACACGTGCAGCCAAGCGCTGCTAGCTCTCTAACTGCCTGGCGGGTGTTGCGTACCGCCAGGCGCACAGCGCCTTAAATTATGTAGACTTAGCAGCTACCGCCTGGCGGGTCAGCCCCCCCACCGCCAGGCGCTACCGCTTTAGACCCTACCACTGTTCTCACTACCGCCTGGCGGAATACCTTTCACTGCCAGGCGCCTCCCGCTATATAAATCCCCTGTACTACTGCTATCGCCTGGCGGGTTGGACCCTACCGCCAGGCGCCATATTAGAACCTCATCAGGTGTTGATTTATCTACACTCCATTCCACTGTTAGTCTCCATACTTGCATTTGTACTATCCGAAACACTCGTTTTAGTTGAATATGACAACACCAAGATTGGTTTATATCAGTATGAGCCCTCTCATCCTATCTTGCCTATGAGTTACAATAATTAAGATTATTTAGAAATCCCCCAACAACCAAATATCACACATATACATTTTATTCCATAGTCTGACCATAGCATGATCAATTCTTCCTTAAGCTCACAGAACGCCCCCTATTTTGGTACCTAATCTGACCAAAGAGCATTCACCCCACTGTAGGTATATTTCAGCCCTAAAACTTATTTGTCAGAGTTCTCTTCTCACTATCCACCCTATAATTCACCCTATCTCATTAACCATACTTAAGTCTTCACTCTCCTAATTATCCAATTCATCTCGTAACCAAATTTCTTCACGCCCAAGACTATTACACCCACTGCACGAATTACCCCACATCCAGTCCGAACCAGTCCCACCAAGAACTCCAGCCTGGCCTTGCTGTAATGCTGCCGCCTGGCGATAACTAGTCCCCCGCCAGGCGGTGTATCAGACTTGAGAACCATTCTGCTCTCTTTCGCCCCTACTAACCTTCCCAACCACTACCTATCACCCATCTCAATACAATCTCTCCCATTTTGGCATAACAAATCCAACAATTTCAGCCCTCCAATCTCACTACCACTGTACCCTGCAAGGACCACAATAATTACACCCCAAGAGTACCCCGCTTTCATCCCCTTGACATTAAATCATTGTTTCATTCACTTGTACCTACTAATGCGTAAAATGCACATCATACAATATCGAATTCATCTATTATTAACCACAAACAACTTTCCCACCGATCAAATTTAGCCCAGAATTCCAAAAAACCCCAAAACAAGAAAGATTGCCCCGCGCCGCCTGGCGGTTCAACCAGCCCCGACAGGCGCTTCATCCGCAAACCCAGAAACCAGTGTAAATCCCACACTCCCGGCTGTCAGGCGGTTCCCTTCCCAGAACCCCAAAACAGCACAGAACAGATGAGTCGCCTGGCAGTGGTTCATCATCCACCAGGCGGTTTCTGGAAATTTCCCAAAAACGCAGAATTTCGAGATTACAACAACATATAGGCACCAAAATTATCATACATCACATCATAATATTGTTTGAAGCAAAAACAGCGGAGTCCAGCTCCCCTAACCTGATTTCCTTTGCTACACTAGAAATTCCGAAGCTCCTCCTTGGGTCGCCAATGGCCACTCTTGATTCTCCTCAACTCAGCCTCAAAATTCACTCACGCCCGTCCTCTCACACTCACTTTTCATCTCTGTTTTCTAGGTTTATGTTTAGCCATGCAAAACCTTGCCTAAACCTTCACTTTTGCCTTTTAAACTAATGCTTTAGGCTAACCCAAGAATCAAACACGAAAATGCACCTTATTATGTTTTAATGGCCATTCATTTCTCATTATGAATTGTGGTTACAGCCACCCTTAGCTGTTGATTCTAGTTAGGTTTCCTTTACCCCTTCCAATTCCATCCAAAATTAACATTAGCAAAAGAAAAATAAAGTTTAATTTGAGTTTCCCAAGACTTGAACCCATAACCATGCAATTGCCAAATCAATATCAAGCCATTTAACCAACTTAGATTTCATGCTAACAATCATAATTCAATTATCATATTATACTAGAACATGATTACATAGATTTAAATAATAAAACAATAACACCAAAAGTTAGCATACATAGGACTCGAACCCCAAGTCCTCTCACACAACCAAAGTACTCTCAACCACATGAGCTAGCACTTTACCACGTCATACCAACCATAATTTAATGTCATAATCATTTCCCCACCCACATTTATTAATTAATTATTTAATTAATTAATTAAATCCTACGGGTCTTACAAATGGAATGGTTCATGGACTAAAGATGATGAGTTTGGCATGAGATTGGTATGCATGACAAATACATACTTGGTTGGTGAAACATGTTGGTATGGCTAGGACGTAATTCCACGATAGTTTCGTGGTGGTGCCTCATTGGTTAGGGCGTAATTCCATGAGCCTCTAGGTGAGACCTCATGGTGTTGCCTCAGTTGGTCGAAATGTAATTCCATGACCCCTGTTAGTGTGAGTTCATAGTGGTGCCCCATCTGTATAATTTAGTAATGATTCAAGGTAAGGTTGCATCCTGACACTCTAAAGAGTCAGTTAGTCTCACATAGAGCGTACTGACTCTAGTGGTGAGAGTAGCAGGAGGCGTGAAACCCATTAAGGGCTAACCTTGTGTGTGGGGGATGAGACATTGTAACAATTAGCTCGGTAGAGCAGCTCGATAAAGTAGGGAAGTCCACCACAAGTGCAAGCATCCGCTGAATCCGACTAATTATATGTATCCGGATGAGTCGTGTCTCGAGTCTTAGTGTATTGTGTGCAAGTCATAACATGATTCGATGACATATGCATTTTGGATTATGGAGATGTATATAACTGTATGATAAACTGTCTTCTGCTCTAGCTTACCCTTCTGTTTGTTGTGTGTTTTGTCTGTGTGGTTTTCTCTCTTTGCGATGATCATCAATTTATTGATGTGAGCAGATGCAAGGACTACCAGTGGTCAATAGGGAAACGATGATTCCGCTGCGTAGCCTCTCTAGGTTGGATTCCAGCTTTCATTTAGGGCTAAGGCCTATGTATGGTCTTACCTTGGGATTTATTTGATTTATTGTCAATCTCTTACTTCACTTTGTATCTGGCATCGTGGTGTGCCTTAAATCTTTTCCTGGATTTCCTTGGATATTAGTAAGGAGTAACGTTATACTCTATGACTTGTTTCTCATTCTATTTGTGTGACATTTCATTTAAATTAAGGTTATTATTTGAATGGGATGTTACATGGCACCTAAAATATTTTTACACCCATTTAACACCTAAATTTTTTTTTTCGCCCATTTAACACCTAAAATATTTTTACAGCCATTTGACATCTAAATATTTTTACACCCATCTAACACCAAAAATATTTCTACACTCATTTGAAACCTATTATTTTTTAACTCCCATTTGACACCTATAATATTTTTACACTCATTTGACACCTATAATATTTTTACACCCATTTGACACCTATTATATTTTTACTCCCATATGACACCTAAACTATTTTTACACTCATTTCAAACCTAAAATATTTTTACGCCAATTTGATACCTACAACCTTTTTACTCCCATTTGACACCTAAGATATTCTTACAATCATTTCACACCTATATTTTTTTTAGTCCCATTTGACACCTAAAATATTTTTACACTCATTTGACACCTAAAATATTTTTACTCCCATTTTACACCTATTATTTTACTCTTTTTCTACACTTAAAATTTTTGTACACCCATTTGACACCTAAAATGTTTTATACCCATTTCACACCTAAAGTTTTCTTTTTCACATATTTGACACCTAATTTTTTTTTTCACCCATATAACACCTAAAATATTTTTACACCTATTTGACATCTAAAATATTTTTATACCCATTTGACACCTAAAATTATTTTACAGTCATTTGACACCTATTATTTTTTAACTCCCATTTCCAACCTAAAATAGTTTTACATTTATTTGACACCTAAAATATTTTTACACTCATTTGACCCCTATTATTTTTTTACTCGAATTTGACACCTAAAATCTTTTTACACTCATTTGAAACCTAAAATATTTTTACACCAATTTGACACCTACAACGTTTTTACTCTCATTTGACACCTAAGAAATTTTTACAATCATTAGACACCTAAGATATTTGTACACCCATTTGACACCTATAATTTTTTTACTCCCATTTGATACCTAATTTATATTTAAACTCACACCTAAAATATTTTTACACCCATTTGACATATAAAATATTTTTACACTCATTTGACACCTAAAATATTTTTACACTCATTTGAAACCTATAATTTTTTAACTCCCATTTGAAACCTAAAATATTTTTACACTTATTTGACACCTAAAATTTTTTTACACCCATTTGACACCTATTATTTTCTTACTCCCATTTGACACATACAATCTTTTTACACTTATTTGACACCTAAAATATTTTTACACCAATTTGACACCTACACATTTTTTTACTCTCATTTGACACCTAAATACTTTTACATCCACTTGACACCTTAAATTGTTCTACACTCATCAGACACGTAAAATTTTTTTACTCCCATTTGACACCTAAGATATTTTTACACTCATTTGACACCTAAAATTTTTTTACACCCATTTGACACCAAATTTTTTTTTCACCAAATTTGACACCTAATTTTTTTCACCCATATAACACCTAAAATATTTTTACTCGCATTTGACACCTAAAATATTTTTACACTCATTTGAAACCTATAATATTTTTGCACAAATTTGACACGTACAACGTTTTTACTACCATTTGACACCTAAGATATTTTTACAATCATTTGACACCTAAAATATTTGTACACCCATTTAACACCTATAATTTTTTTACTCCCATTTGATGCCTAAGATATTTTTACACTCATTTGACACCTAAATAGTTTTATACCCACTTGACAACTCAAATTTTTCTATACCCATCTGACACCTATAATTTTTTTAGTCTCATTTGACACCTGAGATATTTTTACACTCATTTGACACCTAAAATATTTTTACTCTCATTTTACAGCTATAATTATTTTACTCCTTTTCTACACTTAAAATATTTTTACACCCATTTGACACCTAAAATTTTTTTACACCCATTTCGCACCTAAAGTTCTTTTTCACCTATTTGACACCTAAATTTCTTTTTCACCCATTTAACACCTAAAATATTTTTACACCCATTTGACATCTAAAATATTTTTACACCCATTTGACACCTAAAATTTTTTTACGCTTCATTTAACACCTATTATTTTTTAACTCTCATTTCAAACCTAAAATATGTTTTTGGTCCTTCAACTTTTAGTGAAAATTGGAATTAGTCCCTCTTTGAAACTTTAGACCAATTTAGTCCCTCGTCTTTAATAAAACTGAATTTAGTCCTTTTAACCAAATTTTGTTAAGTTTATTTAACGTTTTAAACACAATTTTTTTAAGTAAACATTGAAGCGAAAATGAGTTAAACGATGTAAACAACTAAAATACTATCATGAAATTTTAAAACGTCAAATAAACTTAAAAAAATTTGGTTAAAAGAACTAAATACACACATTTCAAAAGTTGGGGGACTAAATTACTCTAAAGTTTTAAGGAAGGACTATTTCCAATTTCCACCGAAAGTTAAGGGACCAAAAACATATTTAACCCCTTAAATTTATATTTTAAAAAGATGTTTTTTACATTCGTCGTGCCATCGTGATTTTTTTTGAGTTTGCGACAATTAACAACTTTTATTCTTCAAAAATTCAACAAAATAAAATAATTTAGGTAAAATATACTATTATACTTATTCGTTATACAACAATTGCACAAGTTGCATTTGTTTGTTGCATTTCATTTATCCACAAAAGCTAACTTAACCCAATTACAAATGCAGACAATTATTTCTCCATTTATTTTACCTTAAAATTCAATTTCTTACATCATATCAAAACACTTATTGGTGTAAATTATATTTGCATAAGTAAATAGCATAGAGAAATCCAATAAAAAGGATTTAATGTTTCAAATAATTTCCTTTAACTTTTCAATTGACATGTTTTCCAATTTGCATGGTACTGGAAATGTTTTTTATTGGTTTAATTACTCTTTTGATTCCTGTTTTCATCTAAAAATGTTAAGTTGGACCTCTAAATTTTTTTAATCTCAATTTGGTTCCAATTTTTTAAAAATTGATGCAATTTGGTCCTTTTGTTAATTTCTTTTCGAAACGGATTAATGATTTTTCATCAAAATTGAAGTTGTTAATAAGGATGGTTTGCATTTTGGTGTAATTAACATAATCCTAGTGTCAATTTTGATGAAAAATCATTGACACACTTTAAGAAATTTAATGAAAAGGATCAAATTACATCAATTTTTCAAAAATTTGCACCAAATTAAGACTAAAAAAACTAGAGGACCAACTTCATATTGTTCAACGAAAACAGGACCAAAAGAGTAATTAATTTTTTTTCTTAGTAGTCACCGAATTACAATTGGAAGCATAATTGACCTATGCTTTGAGTTGTATAAAAAAATACTAATCATCATTATCCTTGTTTTCATCCTCATCATCATCGTCCTACTCGTCTTCCACATTATTATCATTATCCTCATCCTCATCATCACCATCACCATCATCATGATCATGATCAACATCATAATCATGATCATGATCATGATCATCATCATCATCATCATCATACTCATCATTCTCATCAATATCTTCTTTTTCTTGTTCATGTTTTTGTTCTTCCAATTCTTCAAGATCAACATCAAAGTCATGTAATTCAAATGCATTTACAAGTTTAGCAACAAAAACAAATGTGCATTTAATTTTGACTATAGAATGAAGAAAGTACTTTACTGAAAAGAAGTCACACTACATACTGAAATATAAATTTAATTTGGTTTATCTCGTCAAGGGGCACTAACCTATCAATCATTGTAAGTTTGAAATTCACAAACTTAGGGTTTGTGTCATTTAAACGAATACATCCTTTAGGTTCTTATGATATTTCTCCTATTACATTTGGCAAGTCACTTGGGTAGGTTAGGGTCTTTATATTTAATGGATTCTCACTAATTACTTAGTTTTTTGTTGTTTGATTACAATCTCCTAATCTATCCTCTAATCAAGAAAGAAGAGTTTGGATACTAATTTTGTGGATATTCTTGTTTTAGACCAATAGATATTTTAGGTTTGCCAATGGTTCTCCTATTACCTTTTGTGAACCCACTTGGTTAGGATCTTGATGTTTAAAGTGTTTTTCTTAAAAGACTAGCAACCCTTGTTAGTTTTACTTAATAATTTTGTGATTTATCATTGAAATGACAATAAATGCACTTGTAGCTAGAAGAAAAAAATTTCTAACAAGTTGTCACATTAAATTTCTTGGTTATGCATAAAAATTCAAGGCTTAATTCTCCTTCACTTGCTATAAGACCCGAGAAAATTAATTAATTAATTAATAAATGCGGGTAGAAGCCGCCTTTATGGCTTTAATTGTTGTTTAATGTGACGTGGAAAAGTACTAGCTCAAGTGGTTGAGAGTACTTTGGTTGTGTGAAAGGACTTGGGTTCGAGTCCTATGTATGCCATTTATGTGTGATTGTTTTTGTTATTGATTTTAAGGATATGTATGAGTATGTGACTAGTATTGTAACATATTGTTGATTTGTGAGTAGCACTAAATGTGATTGGGCATAGTGGTTGTGCTTGGCCTTAGGAATGGAAGGTCACAGGCTCAAACCTTGGTTGGCAAAGAATAAGCTTTATTTTTGTTAACTAATAGTTGTGGTATGAATGTGAAGGGGTAAAGAAAAGCCTAGCAGAATGGAAGTACTGGTGTGCGTGAAATAGTCCCAGAATCTACAAGTCTCGCTCATGCGAGCAGGGCTCGCCTAGGCGAGACATGCAGGGACTCATATTCTTACCTCACTCAAGGTTCTCGCTCAGGCGAGTGAGGTTCGTCCAGGTGAGTGCACATGTTGAGCTCGACTTCTCGTCCAGGCGAGGGGTTTTGGGGTTTGGGCGACAAACTCTCTCACCTAAGCGAGATGTCTTGGTCATGTTTTGATGTTTTGTGTGTATCTCAGCCCAGGCGAGAGGATCTCGCCTAAGCAAGACGACGTGTTTTGGTTGCTGAGTTGAACTCGCTCAAGCGAGGTGGACTAGCCTAAGCGAGATGGAGGGTTTAGCTTGGGCGAGGGGTCCCTAGCCTAAGCGAGTTTATGCGATTCACTAAGTTTCTATGTGTTTGTGAGTGTGTTTGATTGTTATACCATGATTAGATTTTATATGCATGTGTTGTGGTGTGTGGGCTTGATGCACTAAGCCCATTAGGGGTCTGGGATGTGCTCGATGGTTGGACACATGATGGGCATGGAACTGGTTGAGTTCCCGTCAGCTATTAATGGGCGAGGAGTCCTTAGTATGGTGATTGCATGTGTCGGGCGCACGATGGGCAAGGAACTGTGATGTTCCCGTCGGCTACTATTAGGCGAGGAGTCCATAGTATGGTGATTGCGTGCGTGCCAGGGTCCAAGTGTGAGACTTGGATGTTTTTACTACAGACGAGGAGTCTGTAGGGCAGGACTATGAGCATGATAGACTCATAGGGTTGGACCACGAATGAGTCAGTTTCGTGGGAGCACAGGGAAGTCCCAAGACTTAGTTCATGCATATGACTCATGAAGGACTATGAGGTCATGGTTGGGTGATTATGAAATATGAAATATGAAATTTGTTATGTTATTTTGGGTTGGGAAACATATTTATACTCATGTTTCTTTATATATATGTTGTGCATAGCTCACCCTTTCTGTGTGTGTATGGCGATGATCGGGTAACTTGTTATCCGGGAGCAGATGATGTGGCAGGTGGGCCAGGAGATGCTTAGACTTGGAGAGAGGGCTAGCATGGGATATTATGTAGATACCTATGTATTATGTTTATTATTTTATCCTTGTGAAGATTATGTAAACTTGGCAGGAGCCATTGACTTTTATTTCAGTTTTATGAATTTTGGACTACTGGTTTTATAACTCGTATATTTAAAGTTTTAAATTTCCCGTGTTTTTGGGAAATGAGGTATTATTAAATGCAGTGTAATTATTTTACTTTGATTTATTTTATTAATTTCGTAATATCCTGACGGGATGTTACACTTGCTTTTTGGTTTAACCAAGAGATAGTAAAATATATCTACCAAGCATCATCAAACAAATTTAACTAAATTCAACTATATTTTTTATATACTACAAAAAATGAATGGAAAGACTCCCGATATTAACTATTTAAAAAAGAAAGATTGAAAAGACAATTCAAAAATATTTCAATAGAAGTTATTGAACTACCCCTCACAATTCAAAAAATTTTGTGGATATGCTTGTTTTAGACCAATAGACCCTAAACACTTATAAAATGTTTCATTTTATCCACAATATCTTTGATTCATGGAACATAGGGAAAAGATTCCTAACCCTATCCTTTCCCTAAACCATAACAAAAATTACGGAACAAAGTGAAGATATTTTCAATTGATTCATGAAGTGAGGTTATAAATTGAGGTTTATATTAATTTTCTCTTCCAAACATGCACCAAATAGAGCCCGACTATGGTTGGAACTTAGATTGGTAAAATAGAAAGTTTGACAGAAAGGCAACTAAAATAAAAACATCACATGCTTTATTAGATAATTCAACACTTCAATTTTTTTTATATCAAAACTTATTTAATGGAAGAAAATACTTGTTGGCAAAGGACAACACATGATAACAAGTTCAAAATTTTTTAAGGGTTTTAAATCATTTGGGATTGTTATTTTCTTATTGAAAGAATTTTTGTGTGCTATACATTTCTTCCCTCTCCAAAGTATCAAACATACCAACAGATTTGATACATAAATATTTTACATTCTAAACAAATATACTTAACTGATGAATTATCTTGTCGGTAATGTGCACTTTGTCTTCCACAAACACTCTATCGGTAATTATCCAACGACATTGCATACATAAATAATGAATTGGTATTTATCAATAAAATTCCTTTGGTAATTCAAGGTTTTCTTATAGTTTTATAAAACTTTAATAAAGGATTTTAGAGCTTAAATGCCAAATGATTTTTACGTAAAAATGATGAGCAATATCATATATTTATATAAGATGCAGAACTCCAAATAAATATACATGAAAACGAAGTTCAATTTCCATCTTAAAGAGGAAAAGATGAAAAAAAAGCTAGAAAGTTGGAGAGACTTCAGTAGTGTATCAGAAATTACGTACCTTCAATTGAGTCTTTTTCAAGTAACCATGTGAGAAACTCGAAAGGATAGAAAGAAATGTATCTCATTATTTGGTTGTTTGATGTTGAGGGAAACCAAAGAAGAATGTACAACAACAAAAGCAGAAGAATGAAGATCACACACAAAATTAGAATAGTAGTGGCCAACCAACTGAGATCGCTTATAACAAGGTGGACACCAGCCAAGAATGCAATTGATAGGGCTACAAGAGTGACTCCTAAAAGGGGTCTTGCCACTTGAAGGGCAAAAAGAGCTAAAGTTACATCTCCTAATTGAGCCCAAATGAGTATAATAGTGACAATAATGCCACCATACATGGATATTGTGGTGCATAAAATAAATGGTTTAAACCACACGTGATTTAGCATAAGAGCCATGCCTTGTCCTGGAGCAGAACTATTAGTTCCACCAGGTAAAGTAAAACCTGTGGCAAATGCTACTGTAGTTATAAGGGTTGAAACCAACATAAGGGTGTTGATTCTGTCTTTATAAAATTCTACGTCTTTGGCTTTTGGTTTCCAAGGAGAAGAAGGGACCTCAATAAAGTGTGACCCTCTTCCAGCATTTTGTATACCAGCAGATTTTAGTTGACACCATGTTAGCCGCTGCAAATACAAGCCAATGTTACATTCAACAACACGATGATAGATAAAACATAGGTAGTCTAAGTGTGTAAGGGAGTAGTCATGATGTTGTTTAATTTTCCAAACAATTAGACAAATAATGTTCTTGAAATTTACCACATATTAAGAAAAAAGAGAGAGGGCAAATGAGAAATTAAAACAAACTCCTCGAAGATGAATTTTGATTAATTGAGAACTAAGTGGGAGACATATTAACATAAAAATATTTGTAAACTAAAAAAAACATATTTAAATCTTTAACTTTTGATCAAACACAATACTCTATATATACTTGACTGTGCAATGGGTGGATTATTTTGTTGTTTAAATTGTTCAAAAGCATCAAGAGCTGTTTGGTTGTTGTTGTTAAGCCAATCGAGATTCACTCTTGTGTCCCATGTCAAGGCTTGTATAATTTTTGGATGGCAGTGTGAGGCAGCCAAATGCAGGGGAGTGTTTCCATCACAATGCTTGTCATTTATCATATCTTTAACTCCATCATTTACATCTTGCAAGATGTACCTTACCACATCAAATTGTCCCATTATAGCTGCAATGTGAACAATATTTCGACCTTTCTTATCAATTATTTCTCTAGGATTTGGACAGTTTTCAAGCAATTTCTTTACCACTTCAATATGTCCATAAGCCGAAGCTAGATGAAGAGGATAAAAACCATTTTTATCTCTTTCCATATTACAAGTATCACAATTTTGAAGCAAGCACTCAACACCATTTAGGTAACCCGTGGAAGCTACATAGTGAAGAGCATTTCTTCCTTTTTGATCCTTAACATGAATCCATTCTTTCTTTTTGTTTACTATTTTCTCTAGAATACCTGTCATGTGTTAGGAATGGCCAATCATGAGTAGAAATATTGCTAACAAGTACTGAATGCATGAATTATTTTGGAGAAGGAAAGAAATATTGGAAAAATATGACCAATAAATAAAAATGGTTGGAAAAACAAGTTAACCAATTCATTATATCTTGTTATGAGTAGATCATATCTAATAGTTTCCTAAAGAAAATACATGACATTTTGAAAAAAATTGAATATTCAAAAGAGAAAAAAAATAACATAACATACATAATGCTTTTCTTTCATTTAAATTCTATAGTCAATATTTTCTTTATAATAAATAAATTTGTTAACTTGGTGCAAGTACAAAATTTTGAAAATAAAAGAATTTAATTGTTTAATTTTAAAATTAAAATAATTTTCAATTAAGCTATGAAAGGTTTTTATTCTAAATCATAAGTACATGTATACAATCATAACAAAAGTAAATAAAATGTCCAGTTAATAAACAAATACAAGTCTAATTGTTTAATTAAAAGTTTTTGTAAACCTAATTAAAAATTATTAAATAATTCAAGAACCTCCCTTTTAATTTAACATTTTTTAAAATTTGATTATTCCATCTACACACAAAGAAAGTGGAGAGATAATGATTCATATCTTCAATTGTTACTGTCCTATTATGGATAACAGAATATTTATAATTATACAACAAAAATTACCTTTATTCTCTTTTAAGATTGCTATAATGGCTGGTGATCGGGCTCTTTGATTTTTCGAGAACGTCCGCATGATTATACTTGGTTTTACCATTTCCATATCCATATCTGCCATGACAGCATCACCTATACATAGCTTTAAGTAAATATCATAACAATAAAAAATACTATCATATCAAACATTGTGAGCTTAAAATTCATATTCATTTTTGTATAGAGTGACATTGGGTTGTGTGTAAACCATTGTATACCCTTCACATAGTGAAGTCATACCATGTGAGCGTGGTTATACTCTCCTACGTGAGAGATCATTTTGATCATTGTAATTATGAATTCTCTATCTAAGGAAAAGATTGAGAAAGCATACCTAGAGAGGTTAAACTTGTTGTAACATGGAGAGATTTATACTCGTATTTCCAGGAGAGGCTTAAACTCGTGATACTTGAAGAGCTTGATACTTGTTGTAACCTAGAGAGTTTGATACTTGTGCTAGTAAAAGGTATTAATTGGTGATTTTGCTAAGCAGATGGCTTAAGAAACTTGACGTAACCTTAGGATGAGGTTAAATAATATAAATCTTTGTGTCCTTTCTTCTTTGCCTTACTCTCTTTATTATTTTCATTTACAATAATATATCTGTGTAAAACAATTTAAAAATGTCTACAAACTCTATTCAACCACCCTTCTAGAGCCACATTGCAACAACACTGGAGTCTTATTTGTCAAGTGCACACTAATTTATGTAGCTTCCCCCTAGAGGGACTTAGGCAATCCAATCCTTAGAAGCATACATCTCACCCTTTTCAAAATGTTTGTGTTATTCCTCTCATCAACCATTTTGTTATGGTGCATCTACAACTGCCTTATGCCTATTTATTCCTTCTATCTTGCAAAAACTCATTAAGCTTCAATAAAACCCATTGTTTATCCTCAACACTTTCAGTTTGGTCCCCTACTAGTTACTCACCATGGTGTGTTACTCCTTAAACCTTTGAGAGGTCTCATTCTTACCTTTTAAGATACAAATCCACACCCTTCATGGGTAATTACTTGATGATAAGGAAACAAGACAATTGACCATGAGTTTGAGTTCACGTTGAACCCATAGGTATGCGTGACCATACTCAAAGTGTCTACTGCCCATATGTTTGCTAGTTTAAAACATTAGTTTACGAGACTTTTCTAGTCACTCCATCTTATCACCTTCTTGTAGGTTTTATTTCTCCAGCTCCAATAAATCATTCTCATCTTATCACCTCCTTATTATAACTTTACTTTGTCATGCATTGTTTGACTAGCCATGAAGGCAAGTGTGACCACTGTTGAGTCGTCTAAGATGTACATACGTTTTTTCTCCCCCTTAGCAATTTTAGACACTCCACTTAGATCTTGGTTGTTAAACCACTTTGATCAAGCACAATGATTGACAAAAGATTCCTCTTGGTCTTCATAACATGCTTCAATTCTTGCAATAACATCTCCTAATTATCAAACATCTTTAAGTTGATCTACCTCAAGTTTTTCACTTTAAAGTTTTATTGTTTCTAAGAAGGACCATTCCACCTTCTTCCAGTTCTAAGGCCTTAAAGAACCAGTTCAATGGACAATGTGATAACTGCATCTTTAGTCCATGACCCAACTTCTCTATGCATTAGATATATATGCCATTAAAAACCCAATAGACTTGTAGCTATGAGAAGCAACAACAACTACAAATTTCTTCTTGAAATGAGATTTCTCACCTTTCCCATTTCTTCTTTTCCTTTTGTAGACAACTCATCTTGAAGTGACCTTTCACGTAGTAGTTGTAACACTATACTTTTGTTAGATCATTTGATGACTATTGCTTTTCTCCTTTAAACTATTTTTCTCTCTTCCCCTTCAACTTAGACACATTCAGACTCAACTCATTATCCTTTCTCTTAAACTTTTGAAACTTTTTGAAGCTCCTTAGTTCTTATCAGGTTATCATCTCCTCCAAAGTAATGGCACACTTCTTCCAGAATAAGAAACTTTCTTTGAAGTGTTCGTACATCTTAGGAAATATATTAAGAAGAAGTAAAGCCTTATCTAATCCCCCAATTTTACCTCAATGTTCTCTTTTCATTTAGAATCTTGTTGAATTTGTTAGTTGTTCCACCATTGTTCTTGTCTTTGTCATCCTGATGAATGCAATTGTTGCTTCAAACAAAGTTTGTGTTCCAATGACTCAAGTTTCATCCATATCAATGTGGAAGTCTTCTCCGTAGTGACTTTTCTTAGTGCCTTATCACTAAGACACACAACCATGGCACTAATAATCTTATTCATCTGAGACAAAGATATTATTTTGAATCTTCTTCGTCTCCTCCTTAGTGACTTTTACTTGCACTAGATTCTCTGTCACACTATTAATAGATTGTTTCTAGTAGATTCTCTACACACCTCCAAACCACAAGGCTTGGGCCTTGCCTACGTTGGTTGGGGCCAAAAGTTCCCACATAGCCTAAAAGCCCCCAATTTAATAAGCCCACATGACCAAAAAGTCCACAAAAGCCTTGTGGATGAAGGCTAGACCATGGGCTTCCTTATTAAACATAAAAAATATATTATTATTTTTTAAATATACCATTAAACTTTTTGCTTCATGTTAGCCTGACTAGACAATCAACCTTGGACCATTCATCTTGTCAATCGCCTCGACTTCGCAAATATCGACCAGGACGAACATGTCTCTATCATAGGCCTAGGCCAGCCAATCACAAACATCAAGCCAATACAACTCATCTTGATCGTGGGCCTAGGACGGTCCGTCTCGGTCGTGGACTCAAGCAAGCATGCCTCAGTCGTGGGGTTAGGCCAACCCATCTTTGTCGTGGGCCTAGGCCGATCAGTCTTGATTGTTGGCCTAAGACAACCAGTCTCGGGGATCAGCCCAACCCGTCTCAGCTTGACCCATGTCATTTTGGTCGACGACCTAGGTCGAATCGTCTCGGTTGTTAGTCTAGGTCGACCCGTCTTTAACGTGGGCTCGGGCCTGCCCGTCTCAACAATTGGCACGGGAAAACCCATATTAGCCTTCGTCGATCGAGGCTACATCGTCTCGATCTTCGACCTGGGCCAAACTGTCTCTATCGTCGGTCCGAGGAAGACTATCTTTATCACCGCCTAAGCCGGACAATCTCGATCGTTAGCCAAGGCTGGCCCATGTCAATCGTGGACCTGTCTTGACCCTCTCGGTTGTCATCCGTGGCGGCCCTTCCTGATCGTTGGCTTGACCCGACCCTTCTCGCCAGTCCTCTATACCCGGCCATTAGTACTAGGCCGTACCATCTCGGTCGGAGGCCTAAGTCGTCTCGATTTTCGACCCGAGCTAGCCACTATTGGCCGTTGGCTCGGGCTGGTCTAGGCTAGCCACTATCAGAACATTTTGCATTGTTACCTTGTGTTGGCTCGTCTTAGTGTGGACCTAGGATGACCCATCTCGTTTGTAATCTCGGGTTGGCCCGTCTTCTCCTTCACCCCGACTTGGCCTTTCTCGACTATTTGTCCAAAGTGTTCCTTCTCGTCTCAACCATTGGCTTGTTATTTAGTTCGCCGTAGCCCTATCGTCCAATCTCGACCTTCGATTTAGGTTGGCCTAAGATGACTTGACTCCATCTTTGAGTCAAGCTCAAAATATTACTTTTAATAATTAGTTAAAGTATTTTAGTGGTCGAAACCCATCTTAGCATGGCCCTAACCCACTTGAAAGAGACTTTCGAAATATGGAACTTTCTTTTGACCCTTCATTTGAGGGTCCCTTTAATAGGACTTAAGAAGGAGTGAATTAGGACTGACCCATGGATAATTACGCCTCTAGTCAAATCCTTCCATTAAACCCTTTTGTGAGAGGTCCAACATAGTATAACTCAACTTTTCAATTAATTATTTATTCATAACTTAGAACAGATCATCACAATAAGTTAATTTGAAATTAGGTTTTTAAAAGGAATTGATAAAATATAGCTCTAGAATGTTTCAATTTATGTTCCTATCTACTATCTGGATATACCAAGAAAGATGTACGGTATAATGAGGCTACTATGAAATATTTACTCATGGGTGGAGCAAGCTCTTCTATTCTGGTTTATGGTTTCTCTTGGCTATATGGTTCATCCGGGGGAGAGATCGAGCTTCAAGAATAGTGAATGGTCTTATCAATATACAAATGTATAACTTCCAAGGAATTTTTATTGCACTTTTATTCATCACTGTAGGAATTGGGTTCAAACTTTTCCCAACCCCTTCTCACTAATGGGGAAGAGGATCACGCTGGCCCTTGCGAACACCTTGATGCACTATCTCCCTTCAACCCTTTGAGAGAAATGTGACAAAAAAAAATCTATCGACCAACCCCATCATCTCCACCCCGTAGGAAGTACGAGATAACCCTAACTCATCTTTTCAATTAATTATTTATTCATAACTTAGAATCAATCATCACAATAAGTTAATTTTAAATTAAATTTTTAACAGGAACTGATAAAAAAATTGTCTATATGTGCATGTACCCTCTACAAGGTGTGTGTAAATTTGAACCACCGTTTCCACACTTATTATTTCTAGGGATGGCAAAACGGGCAAGCCCGACCCGCTTTAAATGGGTTGGGCCGAGCTGGCCCGACAAGGCAAAACAGGTTGTGTTTCTGGGCCAGGCCCGCAGGCTGGCGGGCTGGCGGGCTGGCCCGCCATCATTTTCCTGATATGTTTATTTTGTGGTCCAAAATCAGATTTTAATTTTTTTCATTTCAAATTTAGTTGACTGAATATTGTCCCAATATATAAATGTACTAGTAGTGACTATAATAATAGTCAGGGTGGTATGCATATGCATTAATACAATAGTCCATCATCAAAGTTCAAACAAATTGAAATGATTAAAAACAAAATGTAAATGACGTCTGGCTCTTTCATAGTCATCAAGGTCACGGTTGCAGTTGCAGCATCAATAACAAGTCTGAATGAGAGTACTTTAGGCATGGAACATAACCAAAGTGCAAGCTACATAAAAAAAACAGAAGCATTAATTATCACAGTGAATATATATACAAATACAATGTGATGCAGAAGCATATAAAATAAACCCTCCAAATCAATAGGAGCAATGGTAATATACAAATACAATGGTGTTTGCAAGTGAATACTGCACTTATAAATAATCACAGCAGAGTGATATTAAAGTTCACAGCAAGTATATAGTTACAACAGATGTAATAAAAGGAAGGCACGCACGAACATGCAGAGGATACTATCATAGTACACACATCAATTTGATCACAATGGCAGTAGTTATTTGATCACAGTGGCAGTAGTTATTTCATCATAGTGGCAAGACTTGTTTATTCAGTAGGCAAGATTTAGAAACATGCAGAGGATAGTACACACACACATCTAAATATGCAGTGTGGCAGTACTTGTACTTATCAACAAACAATGTATCTGTAATTTATATTAACTAAGTTACTCACCTTGAATTTTCATCAATATCCAATTCAGTGCCAAGGTTATTAGATGCAGCCTTAGAAGTACTCCCCTCAGCTATTCCATTGTCATCATCATCATCTTACAAAAATACATGGAATTATTATTGAAAATATTTAAGTCAGAATTGAAATGTCAGAAGTTACCATATTCACGAAACCCATGCATCCAACTGCTAGTACAAGTAATTGCTTCAACATGTTTTGACAATAGACGACTTCTATACTTATTCAAGATCCTTGAACCAATGCTGAAAGTAGATTCAGATGCAACAGTAGTGATTGGGATGCTCAGCAAGTCCCTAGCCATGATTGACAAATTTGAGAAACGTTGACTATTACTCTTCCACCATTCAAGAGCATCCATACTTTCAGTAATATCAGCATCCAATGTTGGCTCATCCAAGTATATGTCAAGTTGGTTCTTTCCCGTATTAACAGAAGCTTGAATCTTGCGTTGTTTTAATTCCTAACATGAAAACCATAATCATAGTTTAATCAATAAGTTCATGCATAGTAATTTATGTACTAGAAAGTAATATGACTTACATGAAGTGCATTGGACTTGATAGAATCAATTGAGGATGATGTTGTTGACATATGCATATCACTATGCTTACGCTTTAGGGGATTGGAAGTGTCATTCTTGGAGCAATATTCAGAGAACAACTTGTACAATTTTTCTTTAATCTTCTCTAACTTTGCTTCCCAAGTTAGAGGATCTATCTTCTCAAAGCAATAGCCCAATGTTTCCAACTTCATCCTTGGGTCTAAAATTGCCCCAAATGCAAGGACAATGCTATATTCATCCCAGTATTTATCAAACTTTACCATCATCCTTTCAGCCATATCTCTGATAACTTCGTCTTCATCTTTTAAGCTTTCCAGTAAATGGGTTTGGATGGTCCACACTTGTAAAAAGTACAAGTTTGATGTAGGGTAGCATGTGGCAGAAATCATATTTGTGATCTCATAAAAGGGCACTAAGAAAACACAGATTTTTTTCACTCTTTTCCATTTCTCATCACACAGACAATACTTATAATTTTCATCAACCAAGTGGAAACTTCCAAACACTCGTTTATATTTGAGGGCACTTTCAAGCATCAAAAAAGTAGAGTTCCACCTTGTAGGAACATCTATACACAAAGCAGTTTTTGCATCAATGTCCCCTAATTTTTCAATGCATTGTTTAAACTTCATCATCCTACTTTCAGAACCCTTTACATACTTTATGCTCTCCCTAATATGATCTAATGAATCACCAAGAGCTTTTAGTCCTTCTTGCACAATCAAGTTAAGAATGTGTGCACAACAACGAATATGCATAAACTCACCATCACATACCAAAGAATTTTGCAAACGAAGCTCACTTTTTAAAGTTCTGATTAGACACTGGTGCATTTTAGAGTTTCTACATCATAATATATGTCTCGGTTCCTGCGCACCCGCTGCATATAAAAACGCGGTGGCATTTTTGTAATAAAAGGCACCTTTTATGCCTTGGTTGTCATACTAACCGAGGCATATAGCTTAAAAAATTTTACGAATTCGCGCTTTCCACAAAATTTGAATTTTTTTATTTGATTTTATGTCTCGATTACCACAGAACCGAGGCCTAATACCTTTCTTGCTTCAGGTTTTTATTACTCGATGCAGTTTCTTGGTTATATTTTTTTAATTTTTAATTCACTGACAGAATATGCCTCGGTTCCTTTATAACTGAGGCCATAGGTTGCTTTTTTGCTTCGGGCCAGTTGCCAACCAAGGCATATATGGCTTCTTAGGGTTAAAAAAAACCCAAATCCTTTCGCAGTCGCGCAAAGCATCTTCTTCCATTCTTCTTCTCTAAGCATCCCCATGTAGATCCAAATATTTTCTTCTTCTTCCACTGCGTCCTAGCCGTTTGTTCCAGCTTCACCACCGCTGCACCATCACTACACCACCGCTGCACCGTGGAGGAGGTGGTTTTGTGGCAGCCGCTGCTGCGTCATTCCACCAGCGCCGTTGTTGCGCCGTTCTGCTAACACCGCTGCTGCGCCATTTCGCCAACGCCGTTGTTGTGCCATTTCGCCAGCACCGCTGCGCTGCCACTTCACTGCGATGAGATTGAGCAGTTCCTTCTCGTATTCTCCGATCAAGTTTGGTGGGTCTTTGTGGAAGAGGGATCAGAGTCCCGTATCTGGTTTTCATGGCCTTGTTTCGTGTAGTGGTAGCAGTAGAGGTTCCATGGATTTGTGAGGAATGTGTTGGAGTCTTGTTTGGACTTTTGGTGAATTGATTTTTTGTTTGTGTTTTTTTTAGATGCAGGCTAGTGGGGATCCTTACGTGCAACATTGTTTGGAGACTGTTGTGTTGCTGGCTTTGATTGGTTCCAATTCTACAGTTGTGGTTGCGGGGCTCTTGCATGACACGTTGGATGCAGAGTGATATATTTTTAATTTGCTCAAACGCAATGCAATATAATGCAGTAGAGACTATATACCACAAACAGGTATACAGTTTGATGCTTCACTGTGTTCCCCTCCCAAATTCTACGTCAATGATTGCTTTATTCTACTTACTGTGTGACTCCTATATTTGTCACAGGCACGATCAATACAAGAACTTCGACGGAAGAAGTTTGAGAAGTTAAGGATTGGCTTTGAACGATCTCAGATGGAGCAGAAGCCAAAAACTAGAAATAACCGCTGTCATTTCCCTTCCCAGCACTAGTGAGAACATCATTAGAAGATGCATTATCCAAAGTCAAAGAAAATACTCTTTTCTCAATTCCCCAATCATGCAAAAATCCATTTATTTTCTTTGACAGCTCAAAGCCAGTGTGAGGTGGAGGGAAGTGGTAAAAGTTCAAAATTTAGAGCACAATTTCCAATTTGTGTTAACATAATATGCTGTCAGAACAATATATCCCTCACCAGTTATAGAAGTCCACAAATCGGATGTCAAACAAATCCTATTTCTGATTTTCCTGAACTCCTCCTTTAGCATGTTTTTTTCTTTCATGTGTATTTTCATGACATCACTCTTTATTATATTTCTAGAAACTGAACATGCATCAGGATTGATATAGCTTATCCAAATTCTAAGAGCTTCATACTCAACAAAGTTGAAAGGTAAACCGTGTTGGATAATTAAATTGGCACACAACTCACGGGAAACCATTGGATCTATTCTTCTAGCTTTTAACTTTCCTTGCCCATCCACTAT
>Ga0214544_1005545_pt1 | contig 24337 bp, 6 predicted proteins | sample CNSS3metaG_FD_160074 | JGI IMG/M metagenome (GOLD analysis project Ga0214544, IMG submission 160074) | Root nodule microbial communities from cowpea collected in UCLA plant growth center, Los Angeles, California, USA - CNSS3 | ecosystem: Host-associated > Plants > Roots > Nodule | place: USA... | reverse complement strand
TGTTAAGAGGTGAGGATATAAAAGTAAATTTATTCCTCATTCTCTCAAATCTTCACTAAACCGAAGGATGTGTTTTGAATGGAATCCCGCAAATTCATCTTCATCCATCTGTGCAAATCCTCTAAAACGCACACAACTTTTTTTTATAATCCGCCGTCGTGAATCAGTGTATTAAATCAATCCTTTGATACGATCAGAGCCTTAATCTCTCAATCACAGACTGAGAGATTTTTATTTTAGGTAATAAACTTTTCTTTAATTTCATATTATATTTTTTGAAGAGTAAATGATAGTTACATATAATGTTTTGAAAAAAAAAACATAGATTGGTAAAAATAATGTTTTTCATTTCCATTTAATTTTAAATTATTTTCTATTTTCTTTTTAAATGTATGCACGATTTAGTAAAACTAAAAGTAAAAAGTAAAATACTTTCGCATTTTAGTACAAATAGAAAACAAAATAAAAGTAAGAAACATTTTCGCTACTGAATATTCTCTAAATTCAAGAGTAATGAATATCCTATAAATTCAAGAGTAATATAGCATCAAGTAGTGAGTGTTTGTGATCTTATTATTTAAATCTAACACCAGCTAAAGTAATTGTTCTTTTAAAAAATTAAAATCAAAATTAAAAGATTAGAATAATAGTGTCTTTGTCATAGGAGAGATAGGACAACTAGACACCAAACAGTTTATGTTTTGCCTAAAGTGGGCGAAGTCATAGAGAAAGAACAGATAAACTTTGAGTAAACAACCTTTTTTATATTTTAAAATCGTATATGTTATTTCCTTTACCATTCATGCAATACTTTTCGATTATTAATTTCATAATGAAACTATTTTTTACAGTAGTGAACTAAATTTTCAAGGTACAGTGTTGTATATAATTACTAGAGGAAGACACCAATGACATGAGATTTTATGTCCATGTGCTAAATATAAAATTGTATTTAGACAAGACTGACACATGATTTATGACTATTTAGCCATGAAATTTCTAAAAGGGTATGATCCTTGGGTTTGTCATTGAGAAAATATATCTTTGCGTACTAGTAAAGATATGACATGGTAGATAATGACGATTCACACAATGATATTAATGTTTTATTTTATTAAGAATAATGATATTTTAACCTATTTTTTTTGGCCAAATTTTAACCTATCACTCTTATCACCTTTAGATTATCTATTTTAACTTTTTGTAGTGATGTGATATGATGATCTAAGGGTGATGAGAGTAGTGGGTTAAAAGTGAGTAAAAAAAAGTGGGTTAAAGTATCATTATCTTTGTATTAATATAGTAGAAGCAAAAGAAGACATAGATGTCCTAATGGTGAAGCTAGAAAGCTCTACTAATTGATTAATGACGCAAATCAAGAATTCTACATTAGATGTGAAACTTTCTCCACTTTATCTTTCATCATTCATCTCTATTTATTGAAGTGTCGTTATGATTAGAGCAATTCTTCATTCACTAATCATCTCTTAAGTTACTAAAAGAGGTCATGCCTTACTTGAATATTACCATATCTTTTAATAAAACAAAGAATATGATTACTGATTTAGGTCTTAATTATAATGATTCATGCATGTCCAAAAGATTGCATGTTATTTTGGAAAAAGAATGAGAATATAGATGTTTGAAGTATTTGTAAATCTTCACTATGGAAGGAATTTCCTAAATTCTAAGGTTGATGGGCTAAAATATGAACATAAAGGTCTTGTCAAAGTATTGCAATACTTTCCATTGATTTCTAAACTTCAAAGACTCTTTATGTGTTCAAATACTACTAAGTCAATGAGGTGACATGAACAAGAACGATCAAAGGATGAAAAAAAGAGACATCAAACTTATGGTGAAACATAGAAGATCTTTGATAGCTTTCATGGACATTTTTCTGTTGACTATCACAATCTAGCTAGTGATGCCTTTAATCCATTTAGGACCATGAACATATCACATAACATGTGGCTTGTCATGATGGTGGTGTACAACCTTCCACCTTGATTGTGCAGGAAACTCAAATATACAATTTTATCATTGTTAACATTATATACAATTTTATCATTGTTAACATTCTTGGACCACAATCAATATGGAATGATATTGATGTGTAACTTTAACCACTAATTTAGGAGCTAAAAAATTTATGGGAGTTAGGAGTAAAGACATATAATGCTTCAGAAAATGAAACATTTCAAATGCACGTAGCTCTTCTATGGACTATTAGTGACTATCCTGAATATGTTATGTTGTCTGGTTGGAGCAGCAAAGGAATATTAACTTGTGCTTATTGCAATTATGACAATAATATTTCATCTTATTTGAAGGTTAACCATAATATGTGCTATATGGACCATCATGTTTTTTTACCAATAAGCCACCCTTGGAGATGCAATACGAAGTCTTTCAATGGAAAAAAAAGAACGTAGGTCTACACCACACATGTTAGAATGGACAAAATTTTTGGAGATATTAGAAGATTTCATCAATGAATTTGGAAATAATAGAAAAAGGGTAAGTAATGGTCCATGGAAAAAGAGATCAATCTTTTTTACTTCTTACTGAGTGACAAATAAATTGTCATAATTTTGACGTGATTCACATTGAGAAAACATGTGTCATAGTATTTTATTAGGAATGGCAATGCGGAACGGGCAAGCCTGTAGGCCTACAATAAAAAGTGTGGGGCGGGCTAAGTATTTTAGCCCGCTGGACCGTTTAGGTCCATCCCGCCTAAATTGCGGCTCTCGCAGGCCAACGACGGGCCGACCTGCATTGCCCACATTGACTTAAATCTCTCAAATCCAGTTGCACTAACACAATACATTGTGTGTGTTTCTTATAAGCAAGTTTCTCATTAGAGTTTTTACTCTAGTCCATCCAAAAACAACTTTATTATTGTTCACGTTTTTGCCCTTGTTCTAATCTAGATCAAAGTGATTTTTATTTTCAACATACTTGTACTTAAAAATTAGGAATTATAAATTTTGAATTTTTTTAAGAAATAGGCTTATAGAATTTTTTTTTATTTTTACGAATTTATTTAAATAAAAATAAGGTTATTAAAATCCTACACCTTAGTGAAAAAAATACAAAATAAATAATTTCTTATGTGGATCATAGAAATTTGTCCACATTTCTTATGCGGAGTGGGCCAGCCTAACCCACTTTTCAAGGGCAAATGCAGGGCGGGCCAAAAAGCATTGTCATCTCTATATTTTAGGGATTGTTTAGGATATTCAAGGGAAAACAAGGAATCATGTTAATGTCATCATGATTTGCAGAATAAAGGGAATAAGAAAGGATCTCCATCCAACGAAGATTGATAAAGGTCAGTTAGAGTTTTCACGAGCCTATTTTTCAATGAATGCTCATGAGAAATCTACCTTATGTGGTGTTTTTAAGAGTCAAATTATTCTAATTAAACGCATTAAATATTTCAAAGTGGGTGCATGCTAATAATAGGAAAATGTCTAGTTATAAGAGTCATGATGCACATTTCGTTTTACATTACTTACTACCAATGGCAATAAAAAACAGTATGCCTGATACAATGATTGAACTTCTAATTTGTTTAAGGTCATTCTTTCATTATATATGTCTAAAGTACAATTGCAAGATATGGATTACTTCAAAGCAGTAGTATAAATACTTTGTTAGTTATAAATTATTTTTCCATCTAGTTTTTTGCCATAATGGTTCACTTGCCTATTCATTTGCAAAATGAAGTGAGATTAGGTAGCCCCACTCAATTTTGGTGGATGTATCCTATTGAAAGATATTTATGTAGAGTAAAGAGTTATGTTCACAATAAAGCATATCCAAAAGGTTCTATTGTTGAAGGGTATTTGACAGAAGAAAAAAAAAAACTTTAACTTTTTGCTCAAGATATTTGTATGAAGGTGAGAAACAACAGAGAAAGTCACAATTATGACCACAATGATTTATGTGAAGTAGATCAAATTGATTATTTCTCAAGTCTTCGTCACCCTATAGAGGGGAAAAGTAACCTAAATCATTTTCTATATATTTGACATCGAAAGCTCAAGCTTATTGATACCTCTTATCCCATTATGATGAATTTGACATTTACATTAGGTATAATAACAATTCCTTGTCTTTTTTATCATCATATAAACTTGTAGTTATAACTGATCATATATTGATGTTTTTTTGTAAAGATTTTGATGAGAGTGTTAATATGCAAACTAAAAAAGGAAAGTAGTTGAAAGCCAAAACTCAAAGTTCAGAATTTAGTGAATGGTTCAAAACTCGAGCTTTGAAAGATGACGTGTCATATCAAATTAACGAGTTCTTCAGAGGACTAAATAATATGACAAAGAGGTTTTCTGGTTGCCTCATTGATGGATACAAATTTCATACTATGAAGCGAGATGCCAAAAACAAAACTCAAAATTTTGGTGTAACATTGATTTCATTAACTTCAAGTTTTGCAATATCAACAGTTTGCAACAATAAAAACATCATCTATATTGTCATTTGTAGGACAGATTGCAAGGCCTACCTTGGCATATATGGGGCTAAAATATTGCCAGTAATATAAAGCTCTCAACCTCTAACCACATTTACACTAGAGCTTTTGCTTCAATAGGTTAAAATAGAAACAAAATCAACAAGCCTGCCCATGGAAAGATAATTAAAATAAAGTTAGTTTAACTTGAACAATAAAAATTGGCAAATTCATTCTCTCAGAGAAAATTCAATGTCATGAAAATTTTTCTAGAACTAAACAACAATCAACCAAAGTGGTACTAGTGTTACCCACTTGTAGTGACGGATCTTCAACCAAAATTTGGGGGTTTCAAAATGTTGGTTGAATTACTCTTTTGGTTCATTTTTTTTAATGTCAAATCGGTCCTCTATTTTTTTAGTCTCAATTTAGTTCCGATTTTTTAAAAATTGATGTAGTTTGATCATTTCGTTAAATTTCTTAAAGTAAGGATTTTTCATCAAAATTGACATTAAGATTATGTCAATTACACCAAAAAATAAACCATCTTTAGTTTTGATGAAAAAATCTTGATCTGATTCAAAAAATTTGACGAAAAAAAATCAAATTGCATCATTTTTTCAATATTCGTGACCAAATTCAGATAAAAAAAAACTCGAGGACCAACTTGATATTTTTTAACGAAAATATGAACCAAAAGAGTAATCCCAAAATTTTTATATAAACTAGTAAAAACATTGTATTTAATTTTTTTATGATAATAAAAAATAAAAATTATAATTATTGTTATTATTATAATTATAATTATAAAATTAGATACAAATATTTTTTATAATTTTACTATAATTAATTTTCATCAATAATGATTAAGTTTAAACAAACAGTCAAATCTAGAAAATGATTAAATTAAACAAATAATCACTTAAAAGATAATATTAATAAAATAATTATTTTTATTTTAGTCCAAGTTGTTGACCATCTTATATAGATAACTAGCTAACTTGGTATAATATACAACATTTGAATTAGGTTAGTTCAAGTTTCCAAGTTGATGCTTAAAATTGAACATATATACAAATATATATACGAAAGAACAAGTTTATTGTGTCAATATTGTTACTGCATTTTTTATGTGAAATTTGAATCAATTGAATTGCTATTTAATTACCATCGAAAAAAATGCATACTACAGATAATATACTTATGGTGAAAAACAAATTTTGTTGATTAAATTGATAATGTATTCGCATATTGGTTAGAACTCTTTTTTGGTATATTGATAGTATAATTTTCTTGTTCAAAATATAGAGCATTAGTGAAAAAAAAAATGTAATCGATAAGAGAAAGCAAAATTATATGAACAAAATAAGACAAATAAAATTTGTAGAGTTTGAGTTGAATTGGTATTATATTAATTGTTTCTCTCTATTCTTCTGTATCTAATGCAAATTATATTGTCAGTATATGGTATTGATATGTGAACGTAGATTCAAACAAATGCTTTTTTCTTTGATAGGTGTATTGCCATTATAATGAGGTTTTAAGAATTTTGTTATGTTAGATTTTAAAATGAGATTCCCAACAGGGAAAAACATTAATTTTCTATTCACATAGAGGTTGGGAAAAATGTTGGAGAAGAAGTCATTAGAGCTTAAATGTTTATATAAACTCGCCAAGGTCATCTTGGTTAGAAAGGAAAAGTAATAGATGAGCAAAAAAATTTAAAAATATTATCAAATATGTGTTTTTATGGAATTAAGAGGTATGTCAACAATATATAAAGTTTTGTCTAATATTTTTTTTTGTCACATCAGAAAAGTGTTGTCTAAAAGATAAACAAGTAAAGGAGTATGAACTTTACGTATGACAACATTTCAAAAAATGTTGTCTAAGTAATAAACAACACTTAAAATGCATTGCCTAAAAGTTATGGATAAAATCGATGTCTCCAAGTTGTCCAGAAAACATGGCTTATTGTAACACTATAAGAACAATTTTGTAAATTGTGTCGCCTTAGGAAAAAAATTGTTGCCTATAAGCAAAGCCCATAGTCATACTTTGCACCAAGAATTTTGTCGTAAAGTTGTGGCTTAAAGTTTAGGCAACACTTATTTAACTTCAAACCACTCTTTTTACACGTATAAATTCAAAAATGGTGTTAGTGGTAGTTGGAATGAAATTTTATCCTTAGTGTGATTCATTACAATAACACTCACCAGCCAAGCATAGGTATTATTCTATATGAAGCATTACATGTGAAAAAAATGTAAAACAACTTTATATTGGTTTTAAAATGATGAGAGTGTGTTGATTAGACTCAACTTAATACATAATACCAAAAAGAAAGCCAATATGTCTAAAAATATTTGAAAACATCGTTGAATAAGCAGGAATATTATACAAATCAAAGAAGTTAACTTCAAAGTTCATATAGGACCTTATTAGATTCTTAAAAGAATAGGTTTTGTTGCATATAAACTTGCTTTACCTCCTCTTTTAGCCAACATTTTTAATATTTTTCATGTATCAATAAGGAAATGTGTACCTTCTTAAGTAATGTCCTAGAATCCAATTTAGTGCAAATAAAAAAAAATCTATTTGTTGAAATGGAACCAGTTAGAATTTTAGATTCTCAAATAGAGCAATTCTATTATCGAAATATCAACTTGGTCAAAATGATATGGAGTCTCATATCTAGTGATTCCACTCGAGAGACAGAGGAAAAGATAAAAGAATGATATCGTAGTCTTTTCTTGGTAACATAATCTACAAAGTTAATTTGTTATTAAGGATAATTGTCACGCCTACCCCCTCGATCTCATTCTTTCATTTTCTTTCTCAACTTCTCTCTCTCTCTCTCTCTCTCTCTCTCTCTCTCTTATATCACTTCTCTCCATTTTCTTTAAATTTTTTTATCCGTACCTCAACTCTTTCAGAATTTGATTGTACCTTGTGATGGCTTGGGGGCCTAAGGATAATTTCTGCCCAATCAGATTTTCAAATAGAATAAGCTTTTGTTTATTGTAAAGATTCTTTGTTCTCTCTTTTTCCTTACATTTTTTTCATCAATGTTGGTGGGATTAGTTGAGAAAGTGATTCGCTCAACATGTTTTATCGTATACTAATATTTTGTAATGTTTAGATACTTTGTTTTAGGTCTATAAGTTTTAAGTAGCTTTGTTTTTTGGTTTTGGAATCTTGCTATGAGGAAAGGCATTAAGGGATGCTATTTATGTTTTTTATAACATTAGGATAAATGATTTGGATGTGAAGGTGACATTCTCACAATATTTTGAATTTTATGCAAGGAGTGTAGTATGTTATGAATTTTTTTGAATAATGCTTGAATTTGAATGTTGTTGAGTTTTTATGTGATATGTTGATCTAGTGACTAGATTTGTTAAGTATACAATTTCCTTGAATTGATTTTTAAAATGATCTAGATAAGTAGAGTAAATTTATTTTTCTTTCCTTAATAAATTTATGAAATTAATCAAGCACAATATTAAAAAAAAAAACACATATTTCTTGCCAATTTTCTTTTGAAATTTTTTTTCTTAAGAAACACTTGCAAAATTTGTTACCAATTTTTTGTAAAATATTTTGCACAAAACATTTTTAGCAGAAAATTTTGTAAAAAATACTTGCAAATTTTATAATTTTGTGAAAAATAATTATCTACGAAGAAATTATTTGTCAATTAAAATTGTGGAAAAATAGCAAAACAAATCTTTTTTTGCAAAATTTTATAATAAATTTGCAAGAAAAATCCCATGAAATATTAAAAGTTCTAGTAGTGGCATAAGCATGAACATGCATATTTTGAATTAAGGGACGATGTTTGATTTGAAACAAGTAAAGGATGATATTTATTAATTCTTTTAGTTGATTATAAGTTATATTATTAAAATGCTTTTGAAAAATGGGTTTACTCTACTCTTAAGGCTTATTTTTCTAATACTTTTGCTCAAGCGGAGAATTTCCCCTCAATAGAAAGTATATTAGAGATCTCAATATTACCCTTTGCCTCATTTACACTACTTATTGAGATTGATTAAAATTATATGAATTTATGCTCACACATTTGGGATGATATATGAATTGTTGTTGTGACAGAGATTCCCTTACTTCACTAATAGTCTAAGTCCCACAAGTGGTGAGAAATGAGAGAGTTCTTTTACATCGCGATATGTGTAAATTGTGACATTGTAATGAACTTATCCTAATTCATAATTTGTGGCTTCACCTATAAATCTAGGTCTTTGATTAAATCAGATGTTAGTCTCAATAAGACATGCTTAAAACGTGTCTTTTAAAAGGAATCAATCAATATTCTACTTCTTATATCCTTAATGTTGGAAAAATTAATATAAGATAAAAAAATACAGTATATTCAAGTATGTGTTTAGAAAGAATTGTGTATATGATATCAATGAAGGATCCAGATGTTTGTTGTTATTAAAGAGTGTGTGAGGCGATACTACTCTCTCTGGTAGGATATACCAAAGGACTGAATGCTAAACAAAGAACGTATCTGACAATTTGTCTTATTTCTCTATTTAAAACTGATTAATGGGATATCAGTTTTATATCATTACCAGCAAAGGCTAAGGACACCTCAACAGGTTACTGAACAATTCATCACAGACCATCTAAACAGTACAACCCATCATGGACCATTCATTAGAAACCCAATATGTATTATCCATAAATTAATAACAATATGCAATATAATTTATATTAACAAATAATATAATTTATTGATTAATGTTAATATGTAATAATTATATAATAAAATTATATAAATATATAGATTCATGTGTGATCTATATAGATGTTGTATGCAAGAATTTGAATGAGCTTGAATTATTGGAGTTTGATAAATTAAAATACCTCTTTTACATATAACTTATGTTGAAAGATTTATAGATCCATGTGTTATTTTGTTTTGTGAACCAATTGTGTATTATGTACAAGTTATGCACAAGCCTAAATATTAGTATTGATATAAAAAAATATAAAATCAAAGAGTTTTTCTTTTATTTTAATTATATAAATATTTATATTTATATGTATATTTGGGTTTAGATTATATTTTGCATTAATATTTGTATGGTACAAGTCCTTCATGGATTTATAATATAAATCATAGTTTAATTTGTAGAGTATTACACCATTCCATATTCGTACCTACACATTTTATTCATAGTATATAGTTATATTATGTGTTAAAAAGATTATTTTATACATTATCTAGTTAAAATACTAATTTTAGATTTGAAATGTAGTTTTAAAGGAATTTTTTTTCTTGTAAGGTGTACGAAAATTTATTAAAAAATTTATCCAAGATTTTTTTTTTACATACTTAATCTACGTTAAGTTATAATAACATATTAAAACTAATTATTGTATTTTTTTTTCCCACTACAAAAAAGTATAAAATAATGATCAATTTTTTGACAAAATAAATGTTCAGAGACCACTAATTTAGAAATTAATTCTTTTAATAGTCAAAATTTAAAGAGTTAATATTAGTGATCAATGTAGAGACGAATTCATAATAAAAAAAAGCTATTTTAATTGTCAATTAAGAAATCAATTATAATTTTTTGAAATTATTTTAATTACCAAAATTTGTAGTTTATAAATGGTATCTAAATTGATAATTATAATAACTAATTATTTTTTGTTATTAAAATTGGTCATTAATAAATTATTTTTTTAGTATTTCTAACTAACCTTATTTATACTCTTTATTAGTGTTTTTTTTTTATATTATTTATTTTTAAATAAATAACTCGAAGTGGTCCTGAAAAAATGTGGGAACTTTGAATTAAGGTCCTAATAAATTTTGATGATATTTTTTAGTACTAAAAAAAAGAATTACTTATTTATTGTTTTCAATTAATAGTTACCGTTAATTTTTCCTGTTAACGACATGATTGTTAAGTGGATGACGAGGTTATTAATTTTTTCATGTCTCATGTATATAATTTTATTATTTTAAAATTGTGTATATTATAATTTTATGATTTTAAAATCTTATGATTTTAAAATTTTTTAAAATTTTAAAATTCTATGATTTTATAGGATATTAATAAGAAGTATTGTCTAATTTTAGTACCATCCACGATGTATATTTGTATGAATTAAATTTTATACAAATAGATTTATGCGCCTAAATATTGTACGTCTAAGTTTTATATGTCTAAGTTTTGTACTCTCCTACATTTGGTGAAAGCCAAATTGCAATTCACTCCATAGTTCTAATTATCGTGATATATTTGTATGCTTATTAAGTTCAGAAACCAATAACATTGAATATAATATTAAATGTACAAAGTGTTCGGAATCAAACGTACACACTTTTGGATTAAAATCAAATTATAAATCTCAAATTATAATTTAACATATTCAACTCAACTACTTAACCGTCATATCACTCGATGAACACAAAAATCAAAAAGTATATACTCAATTGAAAAAAAAAAATTAATACTCAATATACTATAAAAATTCATAAAGAATTTAATTGAAAGTTTGCAAATTTAGTAGAGATCTAAAACATAATCAAGTCAAACATGAACTCAAATGAAAAGATTGTGGATAAATATAATAATCTTACCTTTAAGTCAATATGATTTATAGTTGGAGAAATTTATTAAAACTATAGTTACCTTTTAAAAATAAAAATTGTGGTCTTAGGGGTCGGACATGTTACTAGTTGGCCAAATGGGAAAGAAAAACAATACCAAATGGGAAAGAAAAACACTACCAAATGGGGACGAAAACGATAAATATTGAGCTCAAAACTCAAAATCAATCCACAAAGCAAAACCCAACAACTTTTAGTGGTGAAAAATGAAAAGAACGTACCTGTAATGGCGTCGTTGCCGGCGCGGAGGGAAAAATGTGTGAGGCCAATATTCAGTTCAACACACCACGGAGACGAAGAATAACACTGCAAAATGGGGACGAAAATGAAAAATATTCGGCTCAAAACTTCTAAATCAATCCACAAATCAAAACCCAACAACTTTTAGTGGTGGAAAACGAAGAAACTTACCTGCAATGGTAGCTCTCGTTGTCGCCGGCACGGGGGAGAAGAACGCGCTACATAACAGAGGGGAGGCGTGGGGTTCGCGCTGGTTTTAGGAAACAAATTAACGTCGGGGAGGGGGGGGGGGAAGAGGGCCGGCGTAATTTGACATCGGGGCTCTGATGGGCCGACGTGCTTCTGAAGATGACGTCAGGGCAGTGCAGGGCCGACGTTACTTGACGTCGGTGGATCCAGGGACAGACGTTAAAATTGTCCAATTATTTACAAAAACGCCACCGGTCATTTTTTACGTTGGTGTTCTTTTGAGCAGACGTTAAAGAGGTGACGTTAAAGACTTTTTTTGTATTAGTGACTAAAGATAAAAATGCATATTTTATCTCAAAACGTTCTAAACTCTTGAAAACATTTACTAAAACTCGCAGCCGGTACTTGGGCCACCATCATTCAATTAATTGAGTCTTAAAGATCTATTTTATTTTCCAAATTTGCAATTTGTTTATTCAAGATTATTTTAGGATTTTAATCCAAGATAAAAGTTAAACTACTTTAACAATTTTTAAAAAAAAAATGCAATTATTTGTATATGCTGAGTCTTGTCTTGCTTTTACTAACTTTTGCAAGAAATAAATACAATTATATTTTCAAGTATGTTATTATAAGTTTAATAATTCAATATGGTTGATTACAAATAATTATTGGTAGACATTTTAATATAATTATAGTTGTAGTGTTAGGGTCGATCTAGTCATTAACTGCCCAAAGATTGATCTAGTCTTTAATCGCCCAGAGGCCGATATGGTATTTGGTTGCCATAAGGCCAATCTGGTCTTTAACTACCAAAAGGTTGATCTAGTTCCTATGCCCAAGGCTGATCTACTTGTTTGACATGTTAAATATTTTTATTTAGCCTTAAACTTTATAAAAGCAAAGGCTAGGAGACTCTCTGGTGTTAGGGTCGATCTGGTCTTTAACTACCCAAAGGTCGATCTGGTTTTTAATTACGAAAGGGTAGATTTGGTTTGCCAAAATTTCGATCTAATTATTAGAACCAATATTAGAGGATCACTAGGTCAGGAGTATGAGATATTAAATGAGGAGATTAAAGTAGATAACTCAGGTAAACTATTCAAGGCATGGCAAGAGGCATGAATTAAATGGAAAAATTTAAAGAGCATTGAATATTGTTATGTGAAAAACGATAAGTGCACCGGTCGCACGTAGCAAGTAATAAATATCGTTCTCTCAACAGGGACTTGTGCAACACAGGAAAAATCTCACAATTTACAACTCAACAACAAAACTCACAAAACACCAAGAAACTATTTTTGGTATTTTATCAAACAGTTGGTGTGCAACAAAAATTTAACATAGATTATATACAATTGTCAAGACTAGATTTCATTCACTTTATTCTCACGCATTCACAAACATCTCATTCCAATTTCAAGTCAAATCAACTCACAAAAATACTCAAATCATATTCCTAGCGAATTTGGGTCTATGATAACTCATCAAGTTTCAATTCCTTGAATCCTCAACAAGTAAAATCATGCATTAAGTTTAAGAGTCTTAAGATTACTAATGAATCATGTTCTATCCCTAGATACAAGCTCCATTAGGCATTCAATTTCAGTTCTAGGTTCAAAAGACATTTTCCAACACCTCAAGAACTACAAATCATGCATGGGTGGCCAAACCAAAACAAGCATTAAGCATGAAAATAAAATACTAACATACAAATGGAAAAAACATATGGATTAACATCACAAAATACACAAGAATTTAGTTCATTACATCTAATCTCAATAAATAGGTTTAGCTCTCCATGGTGGAGAACCTAGGTTTTACAAATTAGAGAGATAGGGAAGAAATGGAAACCAAAGAGATGATGCAAGCTCTCTCCCAAGGTTCTTGGCAATTGCTTCATGCTCCAATTGCGTCTCCCCTTCACATCAACACCTCCAATTCGTAGATCCTCTCCCCATCAACCCCAAAGGGGGGAAAACACCATGGATGAAGATTGAAGACCCAAAGAGGAGTGGGAGAGCTTTCCAGCACCCCAATCAACCTCCAAAGGCCTCTCTCAATTGCTCTAGTTGAAGAGAAGTCGTGGGAGGAAGAAAAGATCATGAACCCTCGCAAGAAAACATGTTTAAATACCCATTTTCGACCTATCAACGTCGTCATCGCCTGACGCCATCTCAGCACCGTTGGGCATTATTAGTAAAATCGCAAAACATGCAACTCTTGAGAGTCACCGCCTAGCGACACGTCTCCACTGCCCAACAACAAGTTTTGCGAATTGAATGACGCTCAACCTCACTTTTTCACTGCTTAGCCTTGTTGGCGCTTAGTCTTGTTGGCGGTCAGCCGTAGTGTCTATTGCTCAGCCTCAGTGTCTACGTCTACTGCTCAGCCTTGTGCAGTTTGATAGCATTTTTATTTGAAGCATTGGGTGTGATTCCTTAGTGTTTGGCGTGGGTATTTGGTTCAAAATCAAACTTTTGTTTTTCAAAACATGCTCCCTTAGGTTCTTGCTTATTTTCATCCACCTATTCATTTATTTACACACTTAAAAGAGAGATTAGAAGTAAAACAAGCATAAAATAGCTAAAACACAAAATAATACAAAATACACTAAACTTGAGAATATAACAAGATAAAAGCTAAAAAATAGTTGATTTATTCATGGCAATAAACACACAAAAAGAGGTAAGATTAGACGTTATCGAATACGAGGAGAGTCTTAGAAGTTAGAAAATAGGCATAAAGGAGGACCTTGAAGAAAGAGAAGAACAAGACACTATGAGTGCTCTAGCCGATCGGACTCTAAACCTTTTGGCTAGAACAATAGTAAAACTCCATCAACTTACCCCACATGATAATTTGTAATTTGATGATAAATATATTTACATTGAGAGAGTTTCACTCTTCTAATTGGTGCTAATAATTATGCATTTGTCAATATAAACACTTTATATACTATAATCCCAATAAGTTATTGCTGACGTGTGAATCGTAAGGTTGAAATAATAATAATTATTATAAAATTCACCTAATACATGATTAGTTGTGATTAAATGATAATGTTACAAGTGCTCTCTGTCTGTCTGAGGACCCTAAAATCCAGTTTTACAATCCACCATCACGGTTTCATGGTTTCACAGGAAAAAGAATGAAAAAATGATTGGTGAATGCGAGTTAGTATCAAATTGGTGCAAAGAAATAATATTAATTGTTTTTAATAGTTAATATAAATAAATAAATCTTGCATATCCATAAAAGAAAATTAGCTTAACATAAAAGTTTGTACACATGTCGCTTATTATATAATTATCTATTTGTCGTCTTTGCCAATAAGAAGAAAAAACAAAAGAATGAGATTTCAAAATTCATATACAGGGGAATGCCCAACTTTAGTAGTAATATGCATTGGTTTCTTATACTCAGTGTATGAAATAAATAATAATAATAATACTATTACTAATTTTATATTTTTTTATCAATTTTTTTATTGTAAGAATCATCCATGTTTTTCTAACTTATTTATAGGATCCATCTTTATATAATACATAGTTAATTATTCTATTATAAATAAAAAACAGTCTTATTAATCGTGTTCCTATATTTTAAAATTGACACTTTTGGTCCTTAAAATTGTTTTTCTGTAATTTTAATTCTTAATTTTAAAATTGTAATAATAATTTTTAGTATAACTTTGATTCCTAAATTTCTTCTACGCAACTTTGATATTTTAAGGGGGGGGTTTTTTCATAATTTTATTCAATTTTCGTCATTAAAAATATATTGAACAGTTAGTAACAACACCACCCGCAATTATTATCATTTTAAATGTTATAAAAAAGCTATAAGTATCATACGTTTTTCTTCTCTATGATGTCTACAAGATAAAAAAAAATACAAATAAATGCACTAAAAATTGAATCAAATTACGAATAATTAAAATTTAGAGCATCAATTTTGTAAAAAAAAAAAAGAATAAAAAAACAAAATTATAAAAAAAAAAAAAAAAAAAAAAAAAAACACAAAAAATTAAAAAAAATAAAAAAAAATAAAAATTTAAAAAATCAATTTTTAAAAAAAAAAAAGGTTCAGAAACCAAAATTATAACTAGCTAAAACTACAAAAAAAAAAGAATAAAAATTGAGAATTTTACAATTACGAATCATCCTCGAAAATAAAAATAAAAACATGGAAGTATAAAATTACAAATCATCCTCGAAAATATTAGTTATATATGCAACGTAAAAAATTGAGTGGTATAATAAATTTCTGCACCTTGTGTATATCGTTTGTATTATGTGTTCAAATTTCAAATTTACCCTCGAAGTTGTGTTATATTCCAAATGTTTGGCATCTATACAATTTATTAGACTGAAAATGATAGATTCTCTAGATCCTAGGGCCTGTTAGTTGTCAAACCTAGAAAACTCTTAATAGAAAATTTTCCCACATTATATATCAGGTAAAAAATCATCCTTTTTTTTTACAACAGACTTTCTTTTCATCAACCTTCCTAATAAATTAATGCTAATATTTAAAAATAATCTTATTATAATATCATAAAAGAATGCAATGCAAAGGCAACAGATGTGATTTTTTAATCTGAAATTTTGAGGAAGAGTGAAAGGTTGAAATTTGAATTAATCGTAATTAGAATGCAGATTGGTGGAGGGGATTTTACAGAATAGCCCCTGAAGTGAATTGTTGCAACTCATTTTTACTACGTCATTTACTTAGAGATGGTGAGAGAATTGAAAATGCAAAAGCAAAAGAAAAAGTTGCTGTTTATGGTGGTAATTTGCACCTGGAAAGATGCATTGTTTAGCTAAAACATCGATGTCGAGTGCATGGTTTGGGGAAAAAACCATTCCAGCTTAGCTGGTCCTTTTTCCTTCTTCGCACCTTCTCTCTTTCTCTCTCTCTTTCACTCCTTTCAAAGATACACAAACAAAGAAAGGGCTATAAATAGGAGGGATGGAAGTGGAACAAAGTCTATAGTGCAGTTTGATTTCTTTGGGATTACAAATTTTTCCGAAAGCTGAACTTGCCGGAGTGAGACACAGGTTAGCCACCTCTCTGTTTCTTTTTACATTTTATTATTATCATTATTATTATTTTCACTATTTTCACTATTTTCTGTTCTTCATTTTATAACTAACCCTTCATCACCCTCATTTTCCTTCATCATCTTTCTTCCTCCATCACTTTCCAAGTTTTTCATTCAAAATCGTCTTTGTTCGGAGTTAACCTGAGAAGATCCACTTCACAAATCACAAGCCTTTCTTTCTGGCCCTCCAGGGACCCAAAGAAAGAGAGGAACCAGGCACTACTCACACATACATAGATATACATCATACAAACAAAAACACCGATGAAGGAAAAGTGTTATAACTTAAACCTGCGCTTTCACAAAAGGGTCTCTAAATCTTGTTCATTATCTTGGATCTTGCTCATCATTTTCATCTGAAACTAAAACAACATATATACCTATTTAGCTACATGGCTATTATATACACACACATATAAAGCACACAACTATTCTCTCATATATCATATGCATATTCTTTGATTTTCAAGTTTCATCCAAGTAAGATCTAACCTGGATTTGATCAGATCTAGTTTTGTTTATGTGTTTGCATTAATGAACTTTATTGTTTCCTTGACTTTGTTTCTGGAAGGAAGGAGTTGAAGAATGGGGAGAGGAAAGATTGAAATCAAAAGGATCGAGAACACCACAAATCGGCAGGTAACGTTCTGCAAGAGAAGAAACGGGCTTCTGAAGAAAGCTTATGAGTTATCAGTGCTGTGCGATGCAGAAGTGGCTCTCATTGTCTTCTCCAGCCGTGGCAGACTCTATGAGTATTCAAACAACAAGTCAGTGCAGTTACCTTCCATTTTCTTTTTCTCTGCATTTATCTTTATACACACACACACACACTCATATTTGCATCACTCTTCCACACACTCTTACTAAAATGCTTAATTAATGATTACATTAGTACAATAAGTTGCATTATTGTTGTCAGACTGCGTAGATCTGCGAAATTAAAATTAAATGTCAGACAGTGAAACACGATGACACCCCTATATATAACATTTTTAGAAAATAGGCAAAATAAAAACACTTTATATTAGTGTTTCATCTTCCACCCGTATACTGGAAGCAGTTATTTAGGTCCAGGAACTTAATTAGGGTTTATGCTAACTGGTGGTTAAGGGTTAAACGTATTTAATATTCTGTTTAAGCTCCTTAACTAATGCATTAAAAGCACTCATTACTAAATTCCAAGAACTTAATTATAAGCTTAACTTATCTTTTACTATCATAATTAGAAGCTACTAATTTTGTAACCTTATTCCATTTGGCTAATGTTCATTTTCAGGCAATACTTCTTCCAATTTCTAGTTCCTTTTACTGAATCAATTTTATTTAGTCACCCATTAATATTATGGTATGCTTTACTACTTTATTTACCGCATATTGGGTATCAATTTTACGTAATATGTTATTGTGAAAATAACTCCATCACTTTAAAATACATACATATATATATATATATATATATAAAGTTATAGGAGTGACCCTTTATGAAATTTGTTTTTAAAAAATAGTCATTACTATTTTTTTCTTTAAGAAAAAATAACTGGAAATATTATATTCAAATCATTATTTTCAAATACTATGCATGGTGGTATGTGAATATATAGATGAGTTCGTTTTGTGATGGGAAGCGCAGTTATTTGCGATGAAAAGCTTATTGAGAACATTTGTGTTTTGCCAATGAAAGATAATTAAAGAAAATTCGATAAACATGCTTTATTTAAATTAGAACAAATGGTTATTAAAGGCTTTGATTGCAACCAGCTCACAGAATTAATTAATCCACCACATTATTATTGTTTCTGAAAGTCTGAAATAAAGAAAGAAATTAAAGAGCGTAAGTTATCGACCATGTGTAGTATAGTGATGATTTAATGATAAGGTGGACCTGCAACTTGAGTCACTTAACCAAAGACTCAGAGCAGACCACCTTGTAACGGTACACTTACTTTTGTTATATATCTTCTCGTACTTACGGATGTATCATAACTTGTCTTTTCTCCTTCTCTGTTCATGTCGAAGTGACAGAGAGTGATGATTTCAGTTGCATTGTACCCCTTAGTTAGGGTTTGCTTCTCTCTCAAATCTTATACCTTTTTCCCTTTGCATGAAAACAGTGAAACACTGTACTTTGTAGGATTTCCAATAACATTGTTTACAGCGACTACTACAGCTAAACATTTAATTGCATATCACATATTTCAAACCATTAATTACTATACGAATTTATATGTTTCATGCATCATACTAAATAACTATTTGGTTTTTAAAACTGATTAGTTGCTGTAACTTTACCATCCATAACAATTAATGTTGATGACGATAATGGCTGTGAGCATTATATTATATGTATAATTGGACTCACCTACTATGCTGGCCAACAAAATTGTAAGACACACTGAGTTTGTATCAGTGAGTCAGACCCAATGAGCCAACCTCTGCTTCACAATGCCTCTTCTATTTCTTTCCTTTTAAGTGATACCACATGAGAATCTGTGCATGCATGCATGTGTAATATATATACATGCACAGAGAGAGAAAAGTGAATGAAAAAGTTGTGGTCCGTTCAAATTTCTCTGATATCCAATTTGCTTCCTCAAACTTCTTTGCCTTCTTCAGTGAAAACAACCCACTTTTTTCTCTTCTCTTTTCATCCGTTCAGATATTTTCTGCCTTTTAGTTTCACTCTCGCTCATCAGGTTAAGTTCTAAACACAAGAAAAGAAAAAGCAAGTTTCATGTGCACACGATTGTACTTCATCCCCCTACAACTTATTTTTCATCTATTCTCTTCAAAATTCCACGTTTATGTTGAAAGATATGAACTTAAGTAAAGAAGTTGCAGTTTAAGATCTTGATATTATTAAGATATTTTGTTTAGTTATGATTCTTACGAATACCATAGCTAAATACAATAACAAACAATGAAGTCACTTCCCGTTAGGGTGAGACATTACTGTGTACGGATCAAACGAAATTGCAACAAAAGGAACAAATCAGAAAAGAAAAAGAGGAAAACACTAATCAAGTGGAGTGTGACCGTTCCACTTACATTAGAGGTGGTATTCAAATTAGAGAAGAACAACTATGTATTCAAAACACTAATTATGTATGTTTGTTTTCGGCTCCAACACGAAATCCTTTATTTTCCCTCCATCAGATCATGAGTCATTGAAGAGACAATGGCCACAAGCACACTCCATAACATACCACCATTGTTCAACCATCACCTGTGTTCTTATGCCCATCATTAACTTTTGCTAGGGTTTATAACATTGTGAAAAGAAATTTGAAGCATACATATGCATATTTGTTGTGGTCCTTAAAATTATAGTGACATATATACATATTGATTTAACGTTAACGTATTCGTAACTTATTATTATGAAAGATGTGACCTTCTATTGCATTTTTTCAGACTGATATAATTCTAACTTATACTGTTCATAATTAAATTTTAGCATGTACTTGTAACCAACTATGTGATTATAAGTAATCCAGGTTAGTCAAGTTGAAAAAGAAACTTCAATTATTTAATGATACTTGAATGAGCAAATCAGGTCTAAAAATATCTGAAATCCAATCCTTCCAACCCCTAGAGGGACTACCGATGAAATGAAGTGAAAATAAGAATAACAAGAATTTGTGAATGTAGAATAATGTATTATGCAAATGCACGCTCAACCAAAATAGTACATGATTTTTTTCGGTATTTTGGCGTTTGTGATTGCAGCATAAGATCAACAATTGAGAGATACAAAAAGGCATGTTCAGATCATTCTAGTACCAGCACTACCACTGAAATCAATGCTCAGGTAATTAATTTCATGCACTGTTCATATGACTACATGTTAGTGAAGTTTAATTATTTTAGGCTTGTCCGGAAGAAACCTTTATCTGTCTGTATATCTATCTTTCAATCTATCTATAAAAGTTCATTTTAATCTGTGAAATTTATCTTTTTTTCTTTCTTATTTTTCTATTTCTTATTAAAGTGCTTATTGTTCAGAGTAAAACTTCATTCAGCTTCATGAAGTCAACTACTGTTCTGAAGTGATGAGAAATTAACTTAGGAAGAAGCTTGAATTGGTTTAGTTTAATGTTGGTTGGGTGATGCTAAATTACGTTAACCAATCCATTGAATTTTGTTGTCTTCTGTGTTACTGTAAAACAGTATTATCAACAAGAATCTGCAAAGCTGAGACAGCAAATACAGATGCTGCAAAATTCAAACAGGTGATTTTTTCTTAGTTTACGTAACATGTTGTTTGTTTCTCTTAAATCCTTCTTGGAAAAACCAATGGATATGGGGCTTGATTCTCTTACGGCTTTTGCAGGCACTTGATGGGTGATGCTTTAAGCACACTGACCGTGAAGGAACTTAAGCAGTTGGAGAATAGACTTGAAAGAGGAATCACTAGAATCAGATCTAAGAAAGTAAGATTATTTATAACTGAGATTTATAGTATCAGTTAAATTGTGTTGTCTAAAGAGTTTTATAGTATCCATATAAATAAAAGTAAACTGCATAAACATATAAACTCACCTTTTTTGCAATTTTCCTTTCTTGCATCATAGTGATTATTATGCATACGGTGATCGAATCTTGTAAATTTGCTAATGATGTTTTGTTACTTTTTCCCCTTTTTCTCTAACTATACACAGCATGAGATGCTACTGGCAGAAATTGAATACTTCCAGAAAAGGGTAATTCATGAACTAATTCTTCAACCTTTATTTGCCAAAATTTGTAGCTATTATTGTCATTTATCTGACTGTGGAAACTGATAGCATGCATTATTATTGGTTAGGAGATTGAACTGGAAAATGAGAATCTTTGTCTTCGGACAAAGGTAAGTTGATACAATTTCCTTTTCCTTTTCCTTTTTCCACTTGGTCTTGATGAAATTGTTCTGAGAAAAAAAGAATATTAAAAATTTATAGATAACTGACGTTGAGAGGATTCAGCAAGTAAACATGGTTTCTGGGCCAGAGCTGAATGCGATTCAGGCATTGGCTTCTCGTAACTTCTTCAATCCAAACATGATGGAGGGTGGATCTGTTTACCCTCAGTCAGATAAGAAGATTCTTCATCTTGGGTATGCTCCTATTATACTTCTACTGAACCTTATCACATTTTATACATTTCATATGCATGATTACTCCATAATCATTGTACTTGAATAATGATGCTTTGTTGTTTTTTGGTGAATGCAGGTGACGAATATGTAATATTAGCCAACTACGTATCCAATTAGCCAGCGGCTAAATCCATTATTACTACTCTTTCGATTGCTCATTAGACCAAGTCATCTCTTACGTCGTTCAATTCTCTTTTTCAATATATATATATATGCATCATGGATACTTATATTATTATTATTATTATATATATATATGTATTGATGATTCCATGATATGATATAACAATCTATGTTGCTAGAAAATAATTAAAAAATAGTTGTGTATGAAGACATTAAGCTATTATTATGGTATTTTATGAGCGACTTTTTTTCTCATCTAAGTGAATTTGATTAAAAGAAACTGTCATTTACATTTATTTGTAATTGTTTAGTATTTCAAAATATTCTAAGTCTCAACGTCAGCTATGTATATACATGTATCAAAGGGTGGCAACCATATTTGGTTTGTAGAGTGTGTGATTCTTAGGGTTAGGTAAGTGGGTATGGATTGAATCGGAACTTTATTGGAAATTTTGGGTTTGGTGGGGTCACGTGAATCATTCAGTTTTACTCTGATTCATAGGTGTAAGAACCAACTAAACTTTAATTGAAGCAAGAACAACAATTTAAAGTTTGACTAAAGATGAGATACAAAGTAGGAATGGAAAATGAATCATTGATGGGTGAAATTCTAATTTCACTTGAAGATAATGTTAAGTTGTTAAAAAGGGTTTCATGAAAGGGGATATAGGAAGTATTCTGCATTCACAATTCTGTCTTCAACTGTTTGGAAGGGAATATTATAAAAATTGCAGTATGATCATGTCATGCATGAATATATTATTATAAAAACTGTTTGGAAGTGACTTTCTAATACTGTTAGTTGACAACATTAAAGAGTTAAATGAGTTCTCAACCAAGTAGAAAGGAAGGACATTAAGTTGTATGGGTTTAAAAACCCCATTTAATTATTATGGGTTTTGAAACATTCGTAACATAACATGAGTTTTATAACTTTGGTAAAATAATTGCTTTCAAAACTTTCATAAATTATCATAGATTTTAAAATCTCTGTAAAATATCATAAATTTTTAAATTATTAATATTATTTTTTGTTTTACTCATTTACCATACATTTTTAAATTATTAATATTATTTTATTTTACTCATTTATTATTTATACATTCATATATATATTTTTTAACCACAATATTATTTGCACTTATTGTATTTATTTATCTAGTTTTGAGTTATCAAAAATAGATACAACGCTCATCAAATTAAAGGTATATATATACATAACTAAATTTATATCAAAGTATAACAAATATATACATTAAAATTCCGACGTTGGACACATGGTGAAGCCAGATTTCGAGCCATCCCTCTTCTATCACCTTACGAAGCTTTTTTCTCTCTTTCAGTAAGTGCCTCGCCTATGAATAAATGTAGTTAAATTATAATGTTGGAGAACTTTTAAAGTGTACATATTTTTTTTTCATCATCCAATCCAATGTGTTACGTTACGTACCTGTAGTACTAGGTTTTGATCTAAAGTTGGGCGTCCTGTGAGAAGCTGAAGAAGGGCAACCCAAAAGCATACACATCACTTTGTACTGTGAGTTTTACTGTCTGCTCACACCAAAACCATAGCGATCACATCATTTTCATTTCACATACACCGTCTATTAGTAAGACACACTTAACAATGTGTTAGTTTCATTCCAACATTTTAACAATAATCTTTGAAAGTATATTTGAGTTATAAAATAACAAAAATCATATAAGTTTTTGATGAATTTTTTTAAGATATGTCCAGGTTAAACAATTTGTAAACCAATTTATAAGTTTTGTTATCTTTATTATATACATACCGATGTTATGCTATATGTAAAACAATGTAATAAGTAATTGCTGGGAGTTTATTCATACCTTTGCTTCAAAATTGGCATCTAAAAGAACATTGGTGGATTTGAAATCTCTGTGAACAATAGGAATTCCAAGACAATAAATGAAAAGAAGCCATTTGCCATAAACAACATTTACCTCTAAAATTATTAACATTTCTAAAAATAGGATTTTATTTTAATATTTTTTGTTAACATTGCAAGTATTTCTAACAATCCTCCACACGATTTAAAAAAATATATACATATAAAACTATATTATCTTTTAAAACATGTATTTCAACATAAGGAACCTTTTGAGTCGAGTCTTACACCTAGTGTTTATAAACTTTCACCTCGAAAAATATAGAGACTTTGTCTTGAGCTACATTCCCTATAACCAAGTTTTAGTAAATAACACATACAATATAGATGTTCATTATATGTTATAATTAGTGGTTGCACGTTACGGCCTTGTACACACTACAAAAAAATTGATAATTAGTGGAGGTTTTTTTTGCAATCTGTGGGGGTTTTTACCCTCTGCAAATTAATTTGCAGAGGTTTTTTAAACCTCTGCGGTTAGAGTCCCCACAAACTATTTGCA
>Ga0214544_1005544_pt1 | contig 24338 bp, 16 predicted proteins | sample CNSS3metaG_FD_160074 | JGI IMG/M metagenome (GOLD analysis project Ga0214544, IMG submission 160074) | Root nodule microbial communities from cowpea collected in UCLA plant growth center, Los Angeles, California, USA - CNSS3 | ecosystem: Host-associated > Plants > Roots > Nodule | place: USA... | reverse complement strand
ATGGTTTACCCAAAACAATTGTGTCTGATAGGGATGCTAAATTCCTAAGCCATTTTTGGAGGACCTTGTGGTCTAGGCTAGGAACAAAACTTTCTTTCTCTACCTCTTGTCACCCACAAACTGATGGCAAATCGAGGTAGTGAATAGATCCCTATCCACATTGCTTAGGGTTTTGCTTAAGGGGAATCATAAATCTTGGGATGAGTATCTTCCCCACATTGAATTTGCTTACAATAGAGTGGTCCATAGCACAACCAAACTCTCACCCTTTGAGGTAGCTTATGGTTTTAACCCTCTCACACCATTGGACTTATTACCTCTTCCAACTTCTTTTGATTTTGTTCATAAAGAAGGGGTTTCTAAGTCCAAGTTCATAAAAGATTTTCATAAGAAGGTTAAAAACCAAATTCAAGCCCAAGTTGAAAAGATTGTTCATTCTAAAAACAAGGGCAAGAGAATTCGGTCTTTTAATGAAGGAGACTTAGTTTGGTTGCACTTCAGGAAGGAAAGATTTCCTAATATAAGAAAATCCAAACTTAGTCCCCGAGGTGATGGCCCATTCGAAATCATCAAGAAGATCAATAATAATGCTTATCAATTGGATCTTCCTTCGGAATATGGTGTGCATCCTACTTTCAACATTACTAATTTGGTTCCTTTTGTAGGTATTTTTGATGAAGAGGGTGACCACCAAGATTTGAGGGCAAATCCTCTTCAAGGGGGAGGGGATGATATGACCCCAATAAGCCAACCTCAAGTGCATCAACAAGCCCAAGCCCACATCAAGGCCCAATCCCTAGAAGCATGATGAGAAAGATTCACATGGGCCTCTCACAAAATGATGAAGTTAATCATGGGCTTTTTACATTATTCACATGGGCTAAAGAAATCTCTAAAATATGAGATGATGCATAAAGGAAGTAGTCTAGATTTAAATTAGGCCATTGTTTAGGCTTTGCTTTCAATAAAAGCTAGAACACTTTTTGGGATCAATTAGGCCGAGAATTACTTGAGTGACTCTCCATTTGGATGCAAGCAAAGCATGAACTAAGCAAGGAGAATGTGATGGAAGCATGATGTGTGTGACTTGGGCAAGGAGAGTGTGATATGCCACTTGGCATCATTAAGACTCATCTACTACATCACATGGTCTCCAATCAAGCTTCTTCTCCAGGTTACATTTGCATTTCATCTTTGTTGCATTTTCTCTTCATTTGGCCGGCCATGTGCCTATAAATAGAGCCACTCAAATATTGTAATGGTGACTCTTGAATTGCTAATAGATGCTAGTGTTTGAGATCACTCCACACTTCTATTAATTTGAAAGCATACATGGCTAACCTTCTCCTTCATCTCCTCTAGCCACCTTCCATACCATAGCTCTACTTTTACTCTTCATCTTCACCAAATTCTCCATTTCCGAGAGCTACTTTCATCTCTTTCTCCAAATTTCACTTCACTTCATCTCCTCCTCATCATTCTCCATGGATTTTCTTCCTCTCCTACACCAACGACGTCCATCAATTGGTATCTAGAGCCATCCAAGCCGTTGGTGCATCCTTCCTCTTGGTTTGGGTAAGGTTCTTGGTCCATACTTGTGTCTTGTTTCAATTTTCGTTTTGTCTCTTCTTCTCCACTATTTTCTTTAATTTTTCTGCTATTTTTCATGTTCTTGCTGCTCTCCACCGTTTGACATTGAGGCTACATGAATCTTCATTGATTCATCTTGTAGTACTCCTTGCTTCATTGGTGCAAATCTGTTTTAGGTTACATTTTCGTTTTTTAGCACTTGTTCTTAGTTTCTTTGAGTTTTCTTCATTTTTATTTGGTGAATTCAGTTTCTCTTTGCATTCTATCATTTCAGTTATGTTTAAGTCATGTTCTATGCTTTGTTTGTGTTCTCATTCCTCTTTTCCATCATTTAATTTCGTTGCTTATTGATTTGGTTGAGTTTCCGAGCCACATCTCACAACCAAAACAATATGATCCTTCAAGGAAGTGTGTGGATGTTTAAGGCCTGAATTCTCACTATTTTTCATCCATTTCACCGATTGGATTGTGCTTTTGAGTGTCTAAGATGTACTTCTATGATTCATGCTTGATTTCAGTTCATAATCAAGTTCTTTAGCTATGCTTTCCATAGAACATCTCCTCCAATTTCAGAGAGCAAATCTGCTCTAGTTTTCCTCTATTTTCTACCAAATCATTACACGCACAATCTCTGTTTTTGATTTATTGTGAGAAACTCAGTGCACCAAAATTCAATCTGATTTTTGCCTCATTTATCTAACATCTAGACGAAAAATACAAAAAAAGAATCATTCAAAAATGTTGAGTAAAAAAAATGAAAAATCACGCAAGTTGAGGCTCATATTTCCGTTTTTTGGCACTGCAGTTCCCGAAAATTCACTGTTCCATTGTTGTTTTGTGCGTGCTTGTGTGTTTTTAGTGCTTTTTTTCACATGAATTTTGGCTTGAGTTTGTATTCTATATTGCTTCATTATTGATTTGCTTTGGAAGTCAATTCATGACTTCATTTGCTACTGCTTTGCAATGAGTACTTCAGCCATATGATTGAGCACTTTTGTTTTTCTATTTTTGCTGTTTTCATCTAATCTAGTGCATTTCTAGGTTCCTTTTGTGGTGCTTGCTTTTATTTTCCAGCCTTTAATTTCTTGCTTGTCACTTCTTGAATCTCCTTCTAGTCATGTTTCATTTCAATTCTCTTTTGGTTTAGCATTTCTAATTAGCTTTTCTTGCTTTCTCCTTTGTTTGGGTTCATCTACTTGTCTCTCAATTTTGGTTGATTAATGATGTTATGGAGTTTAGAATGGTTTCTATGATATGGTAGCATCTTAGGTGGTGGATATTGAAGTAGAATTTTAGCTTGTGTGTTTTCTATATGATTGCCTTCTCCTCATCTTTGAGAGTTTGAGAGTTTTGAGCCTATTCATTTGAGAGAGTGTGTGCTAACTAGCTTGCTTGCCATAGTTTGTTTTGTTTCTTTCTTTCACTCTTTTGCAGATTTCGTTGCTCTTTTTGGGTGTTGTAGTAGTGTGGTGCTGCAAAGGAAACTTTTACACACTTTGGTGCTTGAATTTGGTCATATACAAAGGCTACCAAAGCCTCATTTGCTCTTGGGATAGTACATTTTCCAGCAGTTGTGATCTTTTGAGAGCTTGTTTTGGTGTTTTGGAGTCTTTGGCTGCACATTTTGGACCTCATTTTAGCAACACCTTTTAGTTCTTTAATTGTGTATAATTTGGACACTTCTTTTGGTACAATTGAAGCATTCTAAGGCATTTTATTGGTTCTCCAAAAAGCCTTAAAATCTTGTTTTCTAGCATCCAATTTGCTCTCGGTTTGCTTCACTTTGTACCAAAACTTGTGCATCAATTTCTTTTGCTTTGAACATTCCATTGTATCCATGGTCTACTTAGGTGTCTTGGGGAACCAAAGGTGTTCAATCCCATCTCCTAAGTAGAACCTTTTTCATATTATAGTGCAACGTTTTAGTAAGTGAGTATGTTGAAAGTTCTAAGTGCTTTCTCACCTTGCTTTTAGGCCGCATAGATTAGATGCTTAGTGGTTTTAATTTGTGAGACCAAAGTCTCTAAAATTTTTTCCATTTAGGGGTTCGTTTTTAGTGTTAGTCTTTTCTTTTCTTTGAATCTTGTTTGTGTTTGTTTGGGCTTAGTGTCTCAAGTGATTCTACTTACTTAGCCTTAGACAATTGTGTGATCTTTGAAACCTTTTGCAAGTACATCTTGGCAAGGATTGGCCTTGGTACTTAAGAAGTCTTCTAGAATCAACTCGCCTAACCTGGAGGTCTACTTGTGCTTGGTTTCTTCTTTCACCATTTTGTTAAAGTTCTAAGTTCTTTCAATCACCATTTTGTTAAAGTTCTAAGTTCTTTCAATCATCAATAATAATGCTTATCAATTGGATCTTCCTTCGAAATATGGTGTGCATCCTACTTTTAACATTACTGATTTGGTTCCTTTTGTAGGTCTTTTTGATGAAGAGGGTGACCACCAAGATTTGAGGGCAAATCCTCTTCAAGGGGGAGGGGATAATGTGACCCCAACAAGCCCAACCTCAAGTGCATCAACAAGCCCAAGCCCACATCAAGGCCCAATCCCTAGAAGCATGATGAGAAAGATTCACATGGGCCTCTCACAAGATGATGAATTTAATCATGGGCTTTTTACATTATTCACATGGGCTAAAGAAATCTCTAAAATATGAGATGATGCATGAAGGAAGTAGTCTAGATTTAAATTGGGCATTGTTTAGGCTTTTCTTTCAATAAAAGCTAGAACACTTTTTGGGATCAATTGGGCCGAGCCCAATTTGCTACCTTTGGCCAAGAATTACTTGAGTGACTCTCCATTTGGATGCAAGCAAAGCATGAACTAAGCAAGGAGAATGTGATGGAAGCATGGTGCGTGTGACTTGGGCAAGGAGAGTGTGATATGCCACTTGGCATCATCAAGACTCATCTACTACATCACATGGTCTCCAATCAAGTTTCTTCTCCAAGCTACATTTGCATTTCATCTTTGTTGCATTTTCTCTTCATTTGGCTGTCCATGTGCCTATAAATAGAGCCACTCAAATATTGTAATGGTGACTCTTGAATTGCTAATAGATGCTAGTGTTTGAGATCACTCCACACTTCTATTAATTTGAGAGCATACATGGCTAACCTTCTCCTTCATCTCCTCTAGCCACCTTCCATACCATAGCTCTACTTCTACTCTTCATCTTCACCAAATTCTCCATTTCCGAGAGCTACTTTCATCTCTTTCTCCAAATTTCGCTGCACTCCATCTCCTCATCATCATTCTCCATAGATTTTCTTCCTCTCTTACACCAACGATGCCCACCAGAAGGTAGGTTGTTAAAACTTTATTTCTTTGTTGGAAGCATTTGATTGGTGCGCACCTGTAGCGATTTGAGGTTTGGCTTGTGTTGGCTGGATAAGGCAGTGTTAGTGATGCATACCACGTGTTTGTGTAATTGTTTCTGTGAAACATAGTCCAACTTCTACGAGTTGGTTCTTGTCAAAAGCAAATAGTGTGCAAAGCTCCTAGAAGGTGTTTGTTAAATTGTTTCATTGGAAGATTGTGCAAAGTGCAGTTTGAGGAGATGTTTGAGTGGTGCGAATATAATTGGTTCCTTCGTGTTAATTTGTGTTTATTTTATGCAGAATTGGAAGCTATTTGAAGCTTGAGGTGTTTTGTCTGAATCTGTGGCGTGATTGGAGACAAAGTGGTTCAATTGAATTGGTGAAATTGGTTCAATCGGTGGCAGGAAGATGTGTTAAGCAGTTGGCTTGTCTCAAGTGGTTGGTGCTTTGGAATTATCCAGAATTGGTTCACTCAATTAATGGTGTCACAACATGTTGGTCAAATGGAATAGCATCAACTACTTGTTTGGAAATTTTTAGTAGCCAATTTGGTCCCAACGGTGGCAGCTACTTCTATGTTTCTTGTTGCAGTAAAACATACTTTACACAGTTTAAAACGGTGGAAGCAGTTGGAACATTTTTATGTAGCAGTTGAAGTGTTGATGAGAATCTAGAGGGGTGGATCCATTTTATGGATCTGTCTAGGATGGAATGCTAATAAGCAAGAAATTTGAGAAATTGTTTAAAACAAGAAAACGGAAATAGATAACGGTTGGTGTCTCAAGTGGTTGGTGCTTTGGAACTATCCAGAACTGGTTCACTCAATTAACGGTGTCACAACATGTTGGTCAAATGGAATAGCATCAACTACGTGTTTGGCAATTATTAGTAGCCAATTTGGTTCCAGCGGTGGCAGATATTTGTATGTTTCTTGCTATAATAAAACATACTTTACACAGTTTAAAATGGTGGAAGCAGCTGGAACATTTTTATGTAGCAGCTGGAACATTTTTATGTAGCAGCTGAAGTGTTGATGAGAATCTAGAGGGGTGGATTCATTTTATGGATCTGTCTAGGATGGAATGCTAATAAGCAAGAAATTTGAGAAATTGTTTAAAACAAGAAAATGGAAATAGATAAGAAGATGGAGTGGAAATTGATAGACGTCACACTTGCAAGGATGGAAGATAAGCCTAAGAGTTTAAACACACAAAGGGATGAATGACCTTTGATAAAACTCTAGGGTTCCTAAATCACTCAAGAACATAGGAGAATCATTCTCACTAAAATAAAAGAGGTAAACTCTAATAGTTTTGAATAAAACTCAACTTGTTTTCATTGATAAAATGGTTCAGCTTATATAGAAGCTTTAACCACTAGAATTACAAACGACACATAAATTGCAATTACATCCCACTTAAAGCTATTAATGATCCCACTACTTAATCTTAATGGCTGATTGTAACTGAAATTATGACAACCCAAAATTCATTTAAAAGCATTCAGTTATGCATCATCTTGGTCTCCTAAAGGTTGATGACTAAGTTGCATTGAGCCATTATTACAACTTAAATAAAACTAACCTGGAGCTCATTAATTGATTAAACCAAAACATAATTTGGTCAGTCAGTTTTACAAAGAATTGGACCATTATTTAAACATACTAATAACTTTAAAAAATATTTCCGAAAAGTTGTGCATTAGTCCTTCTCCATTTGGGCCATGATGTGACTCATATCAAGTGTGAAGCGATGTAAAACTATTGCTGAAATATGGTGTAGTACGTTACTTGTTTAGGTTAATTGCACCACCAATTAATTAGTTCAGCCTCTAGTGCATTCGGTGGAGTGGTTTTGTTGAATAGGTGGTGTTTGGAAACTTTTTGGTGCAGTTTGGTGCAATTAATTGCAATATGTTTTGAGTAGTTGGTCCTTTGTTTTTTAGGCTGCACTTGTTTTTGCTTGGTGCTATGTAGAGCTGTCAAAACGGGTAACTCGGCCAGACTTTGCTCAACCCACCACTGGTTGATTTAGTGAGCCAACCTAACTCGGCTCACTTTTTAGCGAGCCAAAAAAAATTCGAACCCAACCCGGCCCACCACGGGTTGGCGAGTTAAACGGGTTGGCTCACGGGTTCACTTAATTAAAAAAATACAATTTTTTTATTTTTTTTCAATCAAAACTAAATTATAATTCTAATTAAAATCTAAATAAATTTTAATACAATCCAAATACAAACCAAAATAAAAAAAAATACAAATTATTTGTTGGCTAAAAAGAACAACCTAACATGACCCAAATGTAAAGTCCAACTTAATAAAAAACACTTGTGTGACCCTTTTATCTACAGGTTGGTGATTCAACCCGGCTCACCACGGGTTCAACCCAGATGAGCCGGGTTCTAGATGAGTTGGGTCAAAAATCAACCCGTATTGAAATTTATAAAAAAATTTCAACCCAACCCGACCCGAACTTGTGGTGAGCCGAGTTGGCTCGCGGGTTCCAACCCATTTTGACATATCTAGTGCTATGGCAGTTGTCAAATTATGTGAGTGAGTGTGTGCATTATTTGGAAACCGTGTGATGTTGGAACGTTAAACAACTAGGCTAGCCGCAAGCCTTTTGGTCCATACGGTGGCAATTGTGACAACAACCAAGAGGTTCGCGGAATGAGTGATAGGAAAAGCAACCAACCTCGTGAAATTGAAAATTAGAGGTTGTAGACGTGTTGACTTGCTAATGGTGATTAAGAAAAAAAATTATTCATTCTGGTGTTGCGTTGTTTTCTTTGGCCACATGAACCAAGTAGGAGCTTGAGGTGTTGTTAATGTGGTGGTTTTGGGTGGTTGTCCTGCTTACTTTGGGGTTGCCTTGGAGACTAAAATGTGCATAGTTGGTGGCTAGACAATATAATTGTTTAGGGCTGTTTGGGAGTGAGTTTCTAAAGGTCTGGCAGCAGCGTGTTGGAAACATCAAGCGGGGCGTAGAACAATGGTTTATGATTCAGCTGCAACATGATTCATCCAACGTTGGTCCGTTCCAAAAGGTGCAAGTGAAGTTCAAACGTAAAATAGTGCCTGCTTGACAACAAGCTTTTTGGTTAATTCGTGAGCTCCTTTGGAGCAGTACACTAGTTCGCAAGGTGATTGGAATCAAAGAGATTGGTCCGTTCTTTCAAGCACCGACAATACGCTGTTTTTGGGCTGTTGGATTGTTGTGTAGGCGTCATTGCTGGACTAGTTGAACAACTAGGACCACAGCCAGCTTGTAATTCGTTTTGTGGCAGTTAGGGATGTCAAAATAATTTGTATTCGTGGGTATCCGTAGATAAAATCCACAACGGGTAGGAAATAAAAATTGAAAATGGATACTTACGGGTAATAGGTTCAAGTATTTTTTATAACGGCATGTTAACGAGGCGGTTACGGGTATCATAGTATCCGTACCCGTGGATACCCGTCCCCGCGACACTCTAATTTAAATTAAAAAAATCTTAAAATATTAACACATTGATTTTGAATGAGTTATTTTTTATCAATTGGTTTTAAAAAATCTTCATTTAGTTGTAAACTATCATTCAACATTATTTAAATGAGTTATTTTCACTTTGTTTGAAATTTATAAAGGTTATGTATTGTATTTTTATTTGAATTTATGGTTAAATTTTTTTATTAAATATTAAAATTTTCTTTTTTAAATACCCATGAGTATCCGTGGATATCGTGGATATTAAAAAAAATATGCAGGTACCCGCATAATGGATACCCGCACGGATATGGGTACGGGTATGAGGCGAATATTTATCCAGCGGATAAAGTATGGAGGAGCTACTACCCGTACCCTATCTGCCTCGTTGACATCCCTAGTGGCAGCAACCAAAATCCCCTTGTCGTAACATAGAGGTGCCAAGCGATGCAAGGATTTTAATCTTTTCCAAAATTGAATGGTGCAAGTACTTTGGCTTGTTGAGTTAGGTGCCATGTGAAATGGTTACCACTACATCCGCAAATGCACATTTGGAGATATAATTGGTACCTTATTGGTGGATGAATGTGTTGTTTTATGAACGTTATTGCAGCCTTGCCTTGGTTTGGTGTGACTTTTGTGCTGGTTTGGAGAGCAAATAGGGGTACTACTGTTGGCTGTTTTGGATGCTATTATGGTTGCTATTTATGGTGCATATGGTCCTTAGTAAGGGTTAAAATTCTTGTCATTATAAGTCCCTTTTCTCGAATTCCTAGCTTTGTTAGTCTTTTGTCCATCATTTTCTTTTATTTTAGTTTAATTTTTCTTTAGTTTCTTGTGTTGTGGGATAATGTACTTTGAGAGTTTGAATCGATCATCACAATTTAATTTGAGTACTTTGTCTCATTTTTTTAGTAGTAATTTTAAATACACTGTTTAAATTACTCTTCTCTTTTAAGTGTTTTTGTCGTTCTCATAGTCGTAGTTTTGTCACATATTTTATTATTATTATTATTATTATTATTATTATTTTATTATTTTTACTATTATTATTATTATAATGATTATTTTTATTATTATTATTATTTATATATTATTATTATTAGTTATTACTATTACTATTTTTATGATTATTACTATTATTATTATTATTATTATTTTATTTCACAATTATTATTATTATTAATATTTTATTATTATTATTATTATTATTATTTATTTTATTATTATTATTATTTTTATTATTATTATTTTTACTATTATTATTATAATGATTATTTTTATTATTATTATTATTATTATTTATATTATTATTATTATTATTTATATATTATTATTATTGGTTATTACTATTATTATTTTTATGATTATTATTACTATTATTATTATTATTATTATTTTATTTTACAATTATTATTATTATTAATATTTTATTATTATTATTATTATTATTTATTTTATTATTATTATTAGTTTTTTTATTATTATTATTTTTACTATTATTATTATTATTATAATGATTATTTTTATTATTATTATTATTTATATATTATTATTATTATTAGTTATTACTATTATTATTTTTATGATTATTACTATGTTATTATTATTATTACTTTGCTATTATTGTTTTAACTTATTAGTATTATTGTTTTGCTATTATTGTTTTAACTTATTAGTATTATTGTTTTATTATTATTGTTTCATTTTATTTTATTTTATTATTGTTTTCATTATTATTATTATTATTATTAATGTTGTTTTGTTTTATTTTTATTATTATTATTATTATTATTATTATTATTATTATTATTATTATTATTATTGTTGTTGTTATTATTAGTTTTATTATTATCATTTATTGTTTTATTGCCCATGCGATATTTTGGCCCAATAGTTATATATATTCTTCCTTCTTTTGTACATTGTTTGGTTGTTCAACATTATGTTGGACTATGATCCAGTCATGTGATTATGATTGGATAAGCATATTTCATGTTATGGATTGTATGTATAGTGTTTGGGGTTCTTTGGAACTTGCTTCAAAATGCCAAAAACCAGTAGTAATGACGCCACTGGTGTGGCGCCTAGTGGCTTTGGGTATGCTGCTTGGCGGCTTGGCGTGCGCTGCCAGGTGATAAGGGAAAACCAGAAAAGCTCGAAACACATGGCACCTGGTGGAAAATGTGATCCCGCCAATCGGAAAAGATCTGGTAGAGGCTCTAGAAAGCACGTGGCGCCTGGCGATGAGGAGTGTCCTACCAGGCGATAACTGCAAGCATGGACATCAGAGGCGCGTTTGCGCCTGGCAGTACGCGTCCCTCGCCAGGCGGTCTGGAAGTCGGCAGCGCTTAGCAGTACGTGTCCCTCACTAGGTGATTTGTTGCTGCAACTTTGGGTTGCTGGTTCTGTAGGCATGATCTACAAGGCCTTTAGTGATGCTTCAAAGGTGGGTTTGCTAGTGTTCCTTAAGTTGAGCTCGGAACGTATCCCTTGAGTTGAGCTCGGGATAGGGGTTAAGCACGTGGCATTCCTCGAGTTGAGCTCGGAGTGGCATCCCTCAAGTTGAGCTCGGGATGGTGGATGAACACGAGGAACCCTTGAGTTGAGCTTGGGTTGGCGAGTATTGCCGGTGTGAGTGTGCTGGTTGTGGCCAGTACGGATGGGTCCAGATGGATTGCCCTCCTTAGTAGATAGCTGATGAGTTTGGTAGTCCTGGGACGTTGTGAACTATGTTCGTATTTGGGAACTCCACCTGGCGTTACAGTGTATGATCTGTTGCAATGGTTTCCCAAACGTGCTCTATCGGTTGTGGTCGGTAGGTATGGCAGTAAGTCACCTTGGGGTAATCACTAGAAGATGTAGAACATGATTCACATGGTGGTGGCCATGTGGTATGGCATTAACGAAAGGAACTTTCCCTTATGTGAATGATGTATTATATATGTATATGAGTGTCTTATATATATATGTGTGTGTGTGTGTATGTGTGTGTGTGTGTGTGAATATATAAATATATGGTTTATTCTGTTAGCTCACCCTATCTGCTTGTGTTTGGAGATGATTATGTACGCGGTACACAAGAGCATATGATGTTGCAGGTGGATTCGGTGAGGCTTGGCGACGGAGCGGGGATAGCTTGGGAGTTTTTATGATTTATGGCTTTGAAATAAATTGTAAACACTATGGATGTTTTATATTATTTTGAGTTTTCTAAATTATGGAATTTTAGACTATTCATACATTTAATAAAGTTTTAAATTTCTCGCGTTTTTGGGAAATGATGCTTTAATAAATGAAGCTAACATAATATTTCTTTACTTTTTATTTAAAATCCGTAATATCCTGACGGAATGTTACACGTTACATCTTTCACTATAACGGTAAATTCTTGATGGATTGATTGGAGATTTTTTGAAGAGCTGAACAGGAATTTGAGAGAGTGAATATACTTTTGAGAGTGAAACATGAGCAGAATGAGAGTAAACACGTAAGGATATTCTGATTAGGTTGCTTGTAACTTCAATGTTTTGGTTGATTGTTATACGTAATACACATTGGCAATTTTACAAACATCTTACATGCACTAGTTTTCTTGGTCATTTCATCGAACACCTTGCATACATACATCTCCATAACAATTTCAGTCAGTTTTGTCATTTATTTTAGTATATTTTAGATAGATTTCCTCCTATTCACAAATCTTACTCAAGAATCATTTGAAGTTGAGTTGCCTTTCCTAGGATTGATCCTTGGTTAATCATTACACTACATTAGTTAGTGAGGAAATCAAGTTTTGACTAAATCTTGTGCGACAAAAGGATTATCAAATGGCGTTTTTGCCAGGGAAAGGTAATGTTAGAATGACTCTTAAGTTTGATTTGTGTTAGTTAGTTTAGGTAATTTTTGTTTAGCTCATGTGTTGCTTTTACATAGTTTGATTGTTTTTTGTGTTATTTTTTCATTATGTATTTGTAACATGTATAACCATCTTGCATATGAGAATTACTCTTCATTTCAACCTGCTCAACCATACATGTACAACCTACATTCTACACCCTCTTTTAACCATGTTTGGCAGCCATATAATACACCATTCCAGCAATAACATGATGTTTCAAAGCACCCATACTTTCAACAGCTATCACAGCTGGATGGACCAATTTGAACAACTACAACAAGGTAGTGTAACTTAAAAAATTCAAGACATGACCAATCAACTAGCTCAATTGGTGACTGTCGCAACCGCGAAATCGCAGCAGGACGATGACAAAATAAATCTTTATAAAATATAAATTTTAGAGAGTCGCCACCATAGTTTACCTACCTAAAAAATGGTCTATGAAACTAGATCATGTATGGGAGCCAGTTATGTGTGGGAAAGGTATCAACACCCCACACTTCACTCTTTGATGTCTGTTAACCACTTGCGTCATGTGACACCCATTTTTAAAAACATATTATTCTTACGATGACAATATATATCAAGCAAAGTCTTCCAAAGGGTCCTTTAGGCTTCAAGGTCTACACTTCAGGGGTATCTCATCCTTGACTCTCTAATGTAAGAGGGGGGAGGGTGTCTGTAAAAGACACTTCGATGCTAAAGTCACGAGCCTTACATGGTTAGGCCTTGGTTTAGCAATCCTAATTACCCCGTAATTATGATGAGTCACTTAACTTGTGGTTATCTTTCCTTGTAGATGATTAGACCGACTTGATTAGTTACTTGGCTCGAGTGCATGTCGTCTTACTAGGTTGACATGTACCTGGTTAGGGCGTGTACTAGATGGATGACCTTCAACGATTTTCCTGGGATCTTAGTGCCTTGGAAAGGGACGAGGACGAGTAGTCTCTTTATCTTCTATAAGATACTTGTTTGTGGTTGGTTGCCTTTGATAGAGGACTATCCCAAGATTCCATACAAGAACAACTTGAAGATGAATCCTTACAATTTAAAGGACCTATGACAAGGGCAAGGAGCAAGAGATTGAAAGATCAAAACTATTCAAGGCTCCTAATGCTACAAGCAATCTGAAATTCAAAGAATATGAAGATCATGGCTTGAAGCACATTTGAACATAGTTTTTAGGAAAATTAGTTTATGTTTTTAGACTTTGGGTTTCCTCTTAGAAATTAGTTATGTTCTATGTTTTTGGTCTTTGGGCTTTCTTTTATATATTAGTTTATGTTTTAATGTTTTGGGCTTGGCCCATCTTGTAGGGTTCTCAGGTTTTCTTAAACTTATGTGCCTATATGTAGAGGTACAAAAAACAATCTAGGGACTTTTAGTCATATATTGAATTTGATTTCATTAAAGATAGGATTCTCTTTGTTTTTTGCTTAGGCCTCCGGTTCTTATCAAAGATTAACATAAGATTAACATCTTTGTGGCAAATCTTCACTTGACTTATCAATTTGCTAGATTGTGACGTCCTCCATCTCTGTCTTATTTCGTGTTCTTATTTGATTTATTCATGTTGTGCCTCTTGAGGACTCAAATTCAAAAACGATCGTACTCTTTCCTGGATAGGATCGTATCAGCCTTTGGGAGACGAGGTTGGGTACTCTGTGTACTGGAGCGAGGACGGGTAGTCCATGCACTAGGATGTGGACGAGTGACTTTTCATCCTCTTTGGGTTTCTTCTTGCGGTTGGCTGTCGTTGGGGGACGAAGTCAGGTACTTAATGTTTCCTTTGGGGTTGTGTCCCCTAAGGGACGGGGACAAATAGTCAACATACCAAAATTACTTTTCTCCTTTGCTTTTCAGTGTCTATTCAGCTACTCGTGTCGTGTGACACTCATCTCCAAGTAATTGAAATTCAGTTTTAAAGGTCTAAGTACTTGTGTGATTGTTCATATCGCCCTAGTACTTGGTTCCTTTCCTTTTCTAAAAAATATTAGAAATACAAAAAATTTAAAGTAAAAATTTCAAAGAATAAGAAGAGTGGGTTGGCCATCCTATTTGCTTCCTACACTCCTCTTTTTCATTTCCAGCACTCTTATTAGCTTTTATTGGGCCTGTTATATTTATTTCGTGCACCCCAGTTACATATTATTTGGATTGCACCATGTGTTTGCCTATTGCACCCCACATTCACTGCACATGCCTCACAATATTTGCTCACTACATTACATGTTTTACTATTTTTGCACCCGTGTTAGCTTTATTTTTTGTTTAGGCTATTTTAAATTTCTGGCCTTTATTTTATACTTTTGAACACATGTTTTAAACTTTTATACTCACAGCTTTCTTTTTAACATTGACTTTTTTACAAACATCATTTTTTTCTTAAAATAATAGAAAAAAATTTAAATAATATTAAAATAAAAAAAATGAAAAGTAGTTTTTTTTTTCTTTTACTTTAGTGTTTGTCCGATCGCTTGTGTTGTGTAATACCCATTTTCAAAAACATGTGTTATGATTTCTTGTTTCAAAGTATAAGGAGAGTGGGTTGGGTATCCTATTTGCTTCCTGCACTTCTCTTTTTCATTATCTGATCGGTCCATAGAAAATGATTGAAACTCAACTTACGCGAACAAAGAAAATGATCGGTCCAAATTGAAGAGTTCGTTGCGAGGATCACTCTTACGATCTTAGATTTTCAATTAAATGAACAAAGGATGAAAATTTCTATATAAAAGTATGACAAACCTACAAAAAAAAAGTGACTTCTAGATAGATTATGTGTTTTAAAATAATGAAATTCGTTTGTAACAAAACTATTTATATTAAAATATTTTAATTTTAAATAATTAAATCTCACTGTATTTAAATCACTATCACTTATAAAATATTATTTTCTAGGTCTTTACACTATTTGATGCATCAAACAAATTTAATATAATTGGGTTAAAGACTTTTTTAAGTTGGAAACAAGTTTATTTTAAAAGTTATGTTTAGGGAAAAAAATATATTTAAAGCCTTAATAAATTCTAAGCAAAATTATGAAAAGGCAGAAAACCAAAAAGCCAAAACCAAAAAGACCCTTTAGAAATTGAAAGACAAGAGTAAAGAAAAGGCTGTTAGAAAGATAGGATACAGACAGACATAAGAAGAAAGGGATAATAAAAAATGTAACAATAACCGGCTTATAGTTGTGTACTCTACAACATCAAGTGAGGTACAATGAAGAGTTGTTGCAGAACCTTAATAGTCAATTAGAAGGAACCTTTTGAATTGCCAACTTTATGCCTTTTATCTTCAAACATTACCTGACACACACAAAGTGTGATTGACTAAATGGGCTCACAACAATGACCACTTCGTGAAAATTCTACATTTTCCATTCAATCTTCAATTGCACCGTTTTGTTCTTGTTCTTTCTTCTTTCTTCCTACTCTCTAGCACTTTACATGGGGGCTCGTTGCTCTAAATTCTCTTTCTGCTGGTTCCACTCCCACCTCAAGCCTTCTGTCCTTGAGTCCTCTGACCAAGGTTTATGTTGTTCTTTGTTTTTGTGTGTTTAGTTCACACGCACATCCTTTGTCTAGAAAGTCGTGCGTCTTTTAAAAGTGTTGTCTTTGCTGCAGAAAATGGTGAGAAGAATGAGAGAAAATTGTGGCCCAGTTTTGGTGAGTTCAGTTTGGAGCAACTGAAGACTGCCACAAATGGGTTTTCTTCAGAAAACATAGTGTCTGAACATGGTGAAAAAGCTCCCAATGTTGTATACAAAGCAAAGCTTGATAATGGACAGTGGATCGCCATCAAACGTTTCAACAAGTTTGCTTGGCCTGATTCTCGCCAATTCCTAGTTTGTAACATGCACTTACACTTTTCTCTTTCACTGATTTTTTCAAGGTTATAAGATTGAAATTGACTCTAAATGCTTAGTACTGCATATAATTGTGGACCAAAGTTTTAATTTGCAGTCATCGTAGCAGTTTTGTCTCAATCCTTGATTTTGAAAGAAATTGTTGACAAATTTGACTGATGCTGCCAAAATTAAGGCGCAGAGACTTCAAAATCCTTAACACCGCTCCGGAAATCACAATTGTAGACCATTTTAAAATTAGTGAATATGCGGTTGCTATAATTGTGGCTGTGATATAGTTGTGTAGATCTACAAAAGCAATAGCCACAATTGTGGTCTTGATGCAATTTTTGAGATCTCAAAAATGCTGATGTTGAGGCTGAAAATTGAGCAATTTAAAAAGTTTAAATTTCTTGTACATTTTTTCTGAGTTTGACATGATGTTTTCTGCGCTTTTAGGAGGAAGCCAAACAAGTGGGGAGCCTTAGAAGCGAACGCCTAGCAAATTTGATTGGTTATTGCTATGAAGGGGAAGAGAGGCTTCTAGTAGCAGAGTTTATGCCACATGAAACTCTGGCCAAGCATCTTTTTCATTGTGAGTTGTTTGTGTTACTTTAAACTTTTATGTAATATTTGATGGGTTTCAAATCTTTCCTTAAATTGTTTTCTTAGGACTTGCAATTTTGAAGAAGAAAAAACTTATGGTTTATTTGGTGCAGGGGAAGCACAGCCAATGAAGTGGGTCATGAGGTTGAGGGTCGCTTTCTACTTGGCTCAAGCTCTAGAATATTGCACTAGTAAAGGAAGGGGCTTGTATCATGATCTCAATGCCTATAGGATCTTGTTTGATCAAGTATAAAGGGTTTTAATAAACACATCCGAGTTCCAAATTAACCTTTTTTCTTGCTATTTTTAACTTGGGATTGGCTTGTGCTGTTTCAACAGGATGGTAATCCCAGGTTGTCCTGCTTTGGACTCATGAAGAACAGCAGAGATGGCAAGAGTTACAGTACAAACTTGGCTTTCACCCCTCCTGAGTACCTACGGACTGGTAAAGTTTTTAGGTTGTTAATGTGTGTTGGTTGCATTAGTGTATGTACTTGATCCTGGGCACAACTGAAAGAGATGTCACGCCACTGAATCAGCCATAAAGTTGTACCGTTCTGTTTGTAAAACATGATCTTTATTGTATCACAAAGGGGCCAGTATTCACTTTTACACCCTCTTTTGCAAATAAGAAAAACACTAATTTTTTTTTTTTTTTTTTTTTCAGTTTAAGAAATACAAATTTAGACCAAATTATGTGGAACTTTATCTGCAAAAACGTTCAGCTTCTCTTTCCCTAACCTAAGGAGTTTGCCTATGCTTACATATTCTGGTATGTGACTCCTGATCTTCGGTACATTTGGTTCATATGCAGGTAGAGTGACCCCAGAGAGCGTGGTTTACAGTTTTGGAACTCTGCTGCTAGATCTCCTGAGTGGTAAACATATTCCGCCAAGCCACGTAAGCTTTTCCTACTACTATTATGTCTTAAACACTCAATGATGGATAAATTTAATTATGTGTATTTTTTGAATCTTGACTATTGAAACAGGATCTAATAATATATAAGATGTGTTAAATATTTAATGTTCATGCAGACCAGTTCTTGTATAAGATGATTCATGGAGTACAAAAATTGATATTCACAGCATTCACTCCTCTGTACAGGCACTTGATCTTATTCGTGGCAAAAACTTTCTGATGTTGATGGACTCTGCCTTAGAGGGTCACTTTTCAAAAGATGATGGAACTGAGTTGGTTCGTTTGGCCTCTCGTTGTTTGCAATACGAAGCTCGTGAAAGGCCAAATGTGAAGTCTCTTGTTACGTCTCTTATGTCACTTCAGAAAGAAATAGAGGTATACATCTATTCGTTAATATGATGTGACGCTAAAGTAAAATCCGAATGTTATGTGTGCAGATAACAATATTTTATAACAATAATGTATCTTCAAGCAGGTCCCCTCGTATGTTTTGATGGGTCTACGGCAAGAAACTGCATCCTCAACGAAGCAATTGTCGTTAACACCTTTTGGTGAAGCTTGTTTGAGACGTGATCTTACTGCAATCCATGAAATATTGGAGAAGACTGGTTACAAGGACGATGAAGGAATTGCGAATGAGGTTTTGTATCATTTTAAACTTTTATATTTGTTGTTAGTATGACTACAATGTTGATTCTTCTTAATGCTGAAATTGCAGCTTTCCTTTCAATTGTGGACAAGCCAAATGCAGGAAACCTTGAATTTGAAGAAGCATGGCGATACTGCTTTTCGAGCTAAAGACTTTGTCACTGCCATTGACTGCTACACTCAAGTAAGAGGATTTTTATTTAATAACTATTGCTTAAGCTTAATGAATACATTAATATATAAATTTTGTTTCAGTTCATAGAGGGAGGGACCATGGTGTCACCCACGGTGTATGCAAGGAGATGCTTATCTTATTTAATGAATGAGATGGCACAAGAAGCTCTTGGGGATGCCATGCAAGCCCAAGTTGTATCTCCTGAATGGCATACTGCTTTGTATCTTCAAGCAGCTTGTCTTTTTAGCCTTGGAATGGAGAATGATGCTCAAGAGACTCTCAGAGATGGTACTAACATGGAAGCCAGAAAAAACAAAAACTTCAAAATTGTATAGATTTTCCTTTTCATATCTTGACAATTATTTAATGCCCTTTTAAATTAGTTTAATTTGTTAGGCCTTGCTTCCCATATCATCTACCATCATTCATTTCTTTTTGATTTATTTGGCTTTTGGCTTTCCGTGATGCCCGGGAGTGACAAAATACAGTGGCTGATTTGAAATTTAATACGCGTGCACCCTCTTTTTCCTCCTTTTCTTTCACCTGCACGTCCTTTGTTGTCTCCACTCAATAACAATGTCAAAGTTATATATCTATGCAGTACAGTACAGTTTATGATGGACTACAGATGCTGTCACATGGAAATGTGTTATTAAATGCAATTATTACTTTCAAAGTATATTTAAGATACCTTTTTTCTTTAACTCGCTAAATTTTTATTCTTGTGATTACATGCCTGAAAATCCATGACCTTTTAGAGGCAAAAAATAAATAAAAAATATTAAAACACTAAATACTTAAATCCAAATTATATTTAATTTGAACTTCGCTGTTAAGACAAAATTTTATGCCTTACTGCATCGGTTAAATGCGATATTACAAACTCCGAATTCTTCTTGACTTCTCATAGTAGGTTTTTTTTTTCTTTTTTTTAGGTGCATATATACTACAATATTTAAGACTTTTTAGAAAATTTTTTAATTATGTATTCAAAATGTTACTATAAATAAATCTCACAAAATATATGACTCAATAATCTGACTTATTAGGACTAAATATCAACGTATGGATATCTAAAATTAAAATTACTCACATATATGAGATGATTGAACCAATCAAACTGAAACAATACTCAAAGAAATAAAAAAAACCCACATGGTTTATCATGTAGAACTCCAAGAAGACATATAAATGGTTTCAACAATGTATGTGTGAATTTCATTTTGATGGTCAAACGTTAGCTTACCTTTTCGCTTTGGGGTTGTATTCTTTTCACAAACACTCCATTTCCTCTAAGTAAACCACTCTGTACTTAAACTATTTCTAATTTATTGAATTAATGCAATCTAGATATTCTAATTTCTATCCAAATTCAAGGTTATTAACTAATTCATCATGTGCCGTAATGCAGCCTAAAGTTTTACTATATAGTGAAAAATACAAAATACTTAACTTTTGTTATAAAATAAAGTTAATTATAGAGAGAAGAATAAAAAAAAAGAATAGAGCATCACATACTATTTTTCTGTATATATTATCAAGGGGGAAAAGTCCCTATTTATAGGTATAAAAGACAAATCAAAGGGTACAACTCAAGGGTTCAAGGATTACATACTTAATGTAAATAATGTAAATATCATCAATAGTAATCAAGCTCAGTAACTGTCAACAACTCAATGGACAATCCATAAATTTCATAACATTCCCCCTTGGATGTCTGATCAAAGAATGTGCCTCGTTAAAACTTTACTAGGAAAAACCTTTTGGGATAAAAACCTAGTGAAGGAAAATGAGTACATCGTTCTTAATTCTTTGATATAATTTTCTTCTATTTCTCTCCCTTATGTAAACTTTCATCTTTAAGATGTTGGAGCCCATCTTGTGAACCAATTGCACCAAAGTTCTCCTTGGCAAGGACTTTGTAAATAAATCTTTAATATATCATTGAGCAATTTGTCTTCATATATGGTTGTTGATTCCATTTTTCCTCATGTAATGCTAAAAGTTACATGATTTGACGATGTTGCTATTATGGTTTATTTCACAAACCACCATGAAATCATTGTACCACCATAATATCTTATTTGTGATAAATCGTTGTGAGGATCATATAAATAACATGCATCTACATAACTCATTTGATTTTGAATCATTTGGATAAAATAAGTCTATATTCAAAGTACCCTTAAGGTAAAGAAATATATTGTTTTACACTAATTCAATGTCTTCTTTTAGGTTAAGAATTATATCTTGCTTAACAAATTTATAGCAAAATACTATATCTAGTCAAGTATAATAAGAAAAATACATTAGTGCTCTTATAACATTAAAACATGGTATTTCTTGACCAAGAAGTTTTTCATCATTATGAGGTCTAAAATGACATTTATCAACATCTAACAGCCTCACAATTGAAGTGCAAAAATGATATAACTTGTCCATATAGAACTTTTTAAGCACATTCATAATATAAACCTCTTGATGTAAAAAAAGAAAAAACACTTGTATTCAAATACTCAATTTTTAATCTCAAATAAAACTTTGTACTTCCAAGATCTTTCATCTCAAATTCTTTCTTTAAGCAATCAATTGTCTTTGTGAACTCATAGGAGTTCCAACAATGTTTATGTTATATGCATAAAGAACAATTATAACAAATTTATTTTCCGATATTTTCATATAAATACAAGGATTTCTTTTAATAAGTACCTACAAAGGCAATTATATCATGTACGTCTTAACTGCTTTAATCCATAAACGAACTTGTTCAATTTTATTGAATAATCCACTTTAGAATTTGCATTGTTGGGTAAATAAAATCCTTCAACGATTTTCATATAATTATCATTCTTTATAATATTGTTTTGCGCAAAAATCCATTTGTACTCAATGAGTTTTACACCTTCAGGTATGCGGACTACAAGTCCAAAAACCTTTTGTTTAACAAGCAAATCTAATTTTGCTTTTATTTCATCTTTCCATTTGGCCAATCATTTCTTTATCGACAATCTTGATCCTCATTGTCCCTCATAACATTTATCGTTATATTATATGCTAGGGCATCGTCAACATTGGCTTCATTTTGGTTCCATATTATCTTATTCATAACATAATTTATTGAGATCTCATCATTTTCAACAATTTCAAGTACCTGAGGTTCTTCTGGAACCAAGGTTCTTCTGGAACCCAATTATTAATTATGTCATTGAATCTTTTGTGATTTAACCTCCTCGATTAGGTCATCTTGTCTTTTTAGCTCCTTTTCTCATATGGGATTTTTATCTTTGGAACCAATATGCTTAACACACTTCAATCATGTTATGAATTAATATCAATTCTATTTGGAGCATTAGCAGTTGGTATATGTGGTTTAATTACCCTATTTGTATCAGTAAAAACATATGATAATTGATTGACTAATTTGGAAATGAATTATCATTTGAACTTCAAGTTTACATTCTTTTGTACGAGGATCAAGACGAACAATGATAATTTATTCCAAGCGATATCCTTTTCCAATTGTTTTCATTCTCCCCCTAATGTTGGAAAATCTTATTCATAAAAAATGATAGTTGACAAATCAAACTATAAATATGTCTCCTTTTGAAAGATCAAGATATTTTATTATTGATTGAGAATCATATCCAACATATATTCTCGACCGTCTTTAAAGACTCGTCATAGTCCCTTTTGGTGAGAAAATTTGATCATTTACAAAAATTCTTAAAATAGGCAATTAGGTTATTGACCAAAAACCAACTGCATCACCAATGAGGTGTTCATTGTTTCCTTCTTCCATTCCATTTAGTTTAGAAAAAAAAAAAAATAATAATACCAAATCAAAGTTTTAATGTTATTTCCATTTGTGACTACACATCTCAGTTTCACTTAAAAGCAAATAAAAGTTTCTTGTTTTAGCTAGGATGGATAATATACTTAATAAAAAAAATCCAACGAGTTTCTATGGGTGGTGCTTGCGCAATTTAAGCTGGAAAGGTTAGTGAATGTGGAAAAGGGTGCATACATACTAATTCATCATGGGAAACACTTAGCAGAGAGAGGCAAGGCAATGATTGAGGCATGTCTATGAAATCCATTTAACCACCACTTTCTTTGCCTTTACGTGCATGCTGAGGGTCCTCTTGTCCCCACATACGTAGTATCTATCAATCATCACACCACCTCTCTCCACACTCTTTGTTCCCACTTTTTTTCAAATATCAGTTTTTTCTAATTCGTTGGACCAGTATATTGCTAATTGCCATTCATTTCACAAGCATTTATAGCAATCATCCCACAGCACGTGGGATTGTAGCGTATATCGTTTAAACCTTCTTTAATATCATATTCTGCTTTTGTTTCTAATCCATTACAAAGTTTGGTTCATTGCTCTAGCAGCTAGCATTGATTGGAAACAAAAATTGATTTTTGGTGGTGGTATTTAAAATTCTGAAATACAAAATTTTTTAATTTCGTTCTTTCAATATAATGCCTGATTTTTAAAAATAGAAAAATAATTCCTAAAACTGAGTAAAAATATCCACACTTAAAATCGTTAATAGATAGGTTAAACAAATATTTTAACAGATTTGGTGAGAGTTTTTTTATTTTGTATCCCTGTCTTACAATACAACTAGTTTTTTTTTTTTGTTTTTTTTTAATTTGATTAAGAAAATAAATATAAGACTATTATATTTAAATAAATAATTTATTTACATAACTATATTTAAAGGTTATAATAATAGAAAAATATATATATATATATATATATATATATATATATATATATATATATAACATTTAAACAATAAATTTGATAATATAAAAATATTAAATAAGTAATTATTAATATTTTTTATAACAAATTAATTAAAAATAAATATTATCATTTTAGTATTGATTTATTTATCGTAAAGTAATGGAGTGTAAAAATACAGTAAATAATAACAATGATAATAATAATAATAATAATAATAATGTATTGTACTAATAATAATAAAAATAAAAATCACAATAATATCAATAATAATAATAATAATAATAATAATAATAATAATAATAATAATAATAATAATAATACCAAAGAATAATATTTAGATATGATTTTTTTTGTTTTAAATTATAAATTTGACACTAATTGATTAGTGATGTATTATTAGAATTTACGATGAAGTTTTAAGTTATATATTATATTAAAAGAAAATATGTATATAGGTAGTTGTTAAAGTAATATATATATATATATATATATATATATATATATATATATATATATATATATATATATTATGTACAAAATAAATAGAACATGAAATATGTTAATTTTTTTAAAACAATACAAATAGCTTAAAAACTATTAATACTATTCTCAATAGTTACGATACAAATCAATATTGACCCGTGCACACACATGTTTTTTTAGTTTTGTGTTAAGAAAAATAATTAATTTTTATTATATTTGCAAAAAGTTGTACTTTTTTTAGTTGAATTTGTATTAAAAAATCAATGTAATTATTCTTATATTTATATAAATAATTTATTTATATGATTATAATTAAGTGTTATAATTATATATAGTTATAAATATAAAATTTTAATAAAAAAATTAATGATATGAGAAAAAGATAAATAATTAAGTATGGATATTATTTTATATAAATAAAATAAAATTATTTAATGTTGAATTTATGATGAAGGCATGACTACCACACCTAGTTCCATGGAATCCATTCCAAGTAGGGGTGGCAAAACGGGCTGGGCCCAACGGGCCAGCCCGTCAACCCGTGCTAAAAGGAACGGGCTGGGTTGAAGATTTCAACCCGTCAGCCCGTTCTGGCCCGTCCCGTCCAGCCCGTCAACTT
>Ga0214544_1005542_pt1 | contig 24340 bp, 8 predicted proteins | sample CNSS3metaG_FD_160074 | JGI IMG/M metagenome (GOLD analysis project Ga0214544, IMG submission 160074) | Root nodule microbial communities from cowpea collected in UCLA plant growth center, Los Angeles, California, USA - CNSS3 | ecosystem: Host-associated > Plants > Roots > Nodule | place: USA... | reverse complement strand
AAAAGGGGTCAATGGCTTCGGTTGTTCGAAGAACCGAAGCCATAGGGTTTATTTAGGGTTCAAAAATCGCGAACCCTCTTCTTCCTCCCCGCGCCAGCCTCTGCAACTCTATCTCTCTCTCTCTCTGCTGCCTCTCTCCGCTGCACCACACCTTCCGGCTAGTGCAACCACCACGCGACCTCCTCCTCCGGCCACCATCGCGCGCTCTTTCTCTCGCGCGCTCTCTCTCTCGCGCGCTCTCTCTCTCGCGTGCTCTCTCTCTCTCCGTTGCACCCACTGCCACCACACCCTCCGACCACTGTTGACCATCTCCGGCCACCTGCGACCACCTCTGGCCAGTGTGCGAGCCCCCTCCATTTCGCGTCTCTCCGTCGCTCTCTCTCTCTCGCGCGGTCTCTCTCGCAAGCGCGCTCAGGACAAGCCTGCTTCATTTGCGAAAACCTTGACCCAATCTGATGCCAACAATGGCGGGGGGTTTTCTGTTCCGAGGTACTTTGATTGTTGCAGGAGACTCGATTGTGTTTTTGAGGGCAGAAAACGGGGATCTCTGTGTCGGGATTCGGCGAGCCAAGAAGGGGATTGGTGGGGGACTCGAGGGCTCGTCTGGCTGGAACCCTGCTAGAGGAAGCTGTCCCATATGGCCTCGGGTGCATCCAAAACCGAGGCCAAAAGGGTATCAAAAAAGCCCATATGGCCTCGGGTGTACCCAAAACCGAGGCCAAAGGGGACTCTATGGCTTCGGTTCTTAACCGAGGCAAAAAGCTATGACCTTTTGGCCTCGCCCCAATATGCTTCGGTTCCCGAACCGGTGCAGAATAGTGAAAACAACCGCTGCCAAAGACCCTTTCTGCATTAGTGTATGTCTCATAGAACATATGCCAGCATTTTATATGTTGATATTTTGAATGATGTGGTAAAAAGCATAGGGACAATTATTTTATGACATGAATATCTGACTCTAACTTGATAAATGTGATATTTTAAAAACTTTTTTGTTCATACAAAATTCAATTTTATTTTTCATAAAATCTATATCTTGATTTAATTTTTTATTGATTTTTCAATCGAAGTTTATTCATCTTTTATATCTGAAATAATCTGATATCTTTTTCGAACATTCCACGTTCTCCTCGTGAATAATCTCACACAATGAGTCGCTTTGTTTGTTTGTGCCTATTTTTCTTGTTCGAAAATATTTGTTTTAATAAAAACAAATGGATTTCTATTATACGTTTTTCTAGTATCTTTATTTTACAAACAAACATGATTGTGCCAAAAAAAGTGTTAATCACATAATAATGTACCCATTGAATTTTCAAAGTCAATTGACATCACTAATAGTGAAAACTAATAGCGAAAGACAAAAACTACCCCAAGCCAACTAAGGGTCTAATGTGGACTCTAAGATAAAAACATACAAAATTTTCAATAACAATGACACACTTTGAGAACTTCACGCTATTAATCATTGGAACAATGAAACTTTATGGAGTCTAAGATAAAAACATACAAAATTAAATAAAAAGAAAGTTAGGGTAGTAACGTGAGTTTGATCTGACGGATCGGTTTGCAGGTTTGTCGAGAAAAAAAAGGGGTGGATTGTGATATTGAATTTGTTAGTCTCTAAAAGTCCAACAGCATAATCCACATTCCGTGTGGACTGACAAGCGGTCCGCAAAAAAAAAAAAAATTATACTTATGTATATTGATTACTTTTTTCTAAACTTCAAGACAAGTGTGATGTATTTTTGAATGTGCTTAAATTTGAAGAATATATCGTATATGTCAAAGTATGAATATGAATATGATGAAAATGTTAAATTATCAATTTATCATTCAATCCTACATAATCTTTGCTTAATTTTGTTAACTTCTTACAGTTTTCCAATTTGTTAAACATTAAAAGCTTTATCAGAAAAAAAAAAAGAAAAAAGCTAATCCGCAGACTGCGGATCAGAACTAATGTAGAACGGATCAACTCGGTCAATATTCTATGGACCAAGTACGGAACAGGCTTAAATGTGTTGAACCAACCCTCATTCTAACCCCTACATAAAATTGTCAATTTTTTTTTCAATAAAACATACTCTATTTAAACTTGAATATAAAAAAATTGACCAAATTTTGTGTCTGTTAAAATTGCAAGCTAACATAATTTGATTTTACTAGTAGCGTTTAAAAAAAAATTAAAACATATTTCACTATATAAAAATAAGAAAAAGTTATTAAAAGTTATAGTTAATTGAAATATACTTTTGGGATGCAATTATCAGTTAGGACGAAAATAATTAAAATTTATTTTCATAAGATTTGCGATAACATAACAGCTTTATGAAAAAATGATAAAGGTTTCTCCACTTGGAGAGACCAATTTGTTGGGTTTCTCAAAAGTCAAGATGTATATAAATTACAAATAATTCTATCTTCTTGTTAATTTTTAATACTTTTTTTTACACGAAAAAAATATATTTTAAATTTATTTAACTTTAAAACAGATTTAACCAATTAGTTTTATTTAAACTAGAAATTTCAGGTTTTTAATTTTATAGATGAAAGTGCAATCGATAATAAAATATTCTTATACAAAATAATAGAATTCAATTAAACAATAAATTCTAGAACAAAACATTTTTATATTGATTATAATAAAGAGTCCTACTTTCATAAGTTCACATACATAATTTTAAGAGTTTTTTTATTAAATTTAGAACGTTGATTAAACCTATAAATTGCATTATAAAAAATATTTCAAAAGTTGATTTTTAAACACACGTACTTTAATTAATTGGAAAATGCAATGTTTCAAACTTCAACAAATAAAATGAATTAAGTACAGTGGTAAGAATATCCTTATTGTTAAAATTCATATAAATAATCAAAATAGAAAATTCAAACGTGAGAAGTGAAGTGCAAAAACAAACAAACAATGGCAAAATATCAAAGAGGAAAACTTCGATTTACTAAAGCACAAAAGAATATAGGAGACGGCATATTTGATATAAAAGTGATAACAAGAAAACCTCCTCTTCACATCAACTTATATATACTTATAAAATCAAAACATTTTTATCTTTACTCTTCCTAGATATTTTTGTCAATTGCATCTTTGTAAATTTTCACACTTTTACCTCCATTACTTTAGTATTTTCAACTTCTATTCTCCTTCATTGGTCACCATCTCTTCTTCCATTTAACATTTTATTTCCAAAGGTAAAAACTTTATCCACACGTACACACACACACACACATATATATATATATATATATATATATATATATATATATATATATATATATATATATATATATTCACTTTATTTTTTATGGTTAAAAAAAAATATTTCATTAACAACCAATTTTAATAATAAAAAGTTGTTAGTCACTATAATAATTAATTTAGATATCAATTTACAAAATAAATAATTATTGATTACTAAAATAATCATTATTATAAATAAAGTATTATAATTAGTCTCTAAATTGACTTCTAAAATTTAGTTATCTATCAAGAAAATTGGTCATTAAACATTAATTACCAAGAATTTTGCTATCAAAAAAATTTGTTTATAAATTAGTCTCTAATTACGTTAATGAAGCGATCAATTATATTTTTATTTATAATAGTGACTAATTTAGTAACTAATAATTTTTTATTTCATAAATTGATATCTACAATAATTTTTAACTTTTGATTATTAAAATTGATTGTTAATAAAATATTTTATTGTAATGTATATTTGTAATTCTTTCAACTTTTTACATAATCCAATTGATAGAGAAAAGAAATCGTTTTCATGGGAATGAATACAAATCTCGAAGATCCTTCATCAAGAGTGACGGGATTCCCATAAAAAGTTCCAAGAAATCTTGATGAGAACAGATATTTTTCTGCTTAAAAGTTTCCATTTAATCTTATTTATAACCATTCCATACTTGAAATGTAATTAGATAGTATTGTATCCTTTTTATTTAACATGCAGATATAGTCATAAGAAAACAATAAAATTATTCAAAAATCATACATGTACATACATATACTTATATGTGTATGCATATATTCTTCCCCAGTTATTTATAAACAGTCTTCCCCAGTTATATACAAACAGTCTTCCCCGGTAAACTTGATCCCCACATGCAGTAGCCAACCCAATTTTTGGTCATCGGGAAAATAAAGAAAAACATAATCACCGTAGACTTTTTCAACCACTACTGGATCCACGAAAACGATATTCTACACAACAAGTTTTTGTCTCTTTCTCAGATATTAAGAAAATAAAATAGGTTGGGATAATTTAATTTATGTACACACTATTTTTAAACTTTTTAATGCCCGCTAAAAAATGTTAAATTATCTAACTATTGATTTGTTGTTCATAGTCTTATACACATGTTCAGATAAAAATAAACTTTGCTAAATTAATTACATGGAAGTATATATAAAAAGGGTTTTGTTTTGTACGTTATTGAATTTTCTTAGTTTTTCATCAGCAAAAGAAATCAAAAAAGGTAAAAAACATGGTACCTAAGTACTTATGAGCTGTGTGTGACGTGAAGCGGGTAAAATTCAAAGTCAATACCCACTCATGTATATTCAAGTCTGAATTCACAGATTAATGATCAGACGAAAAATACTCAATGATGCTTACTCAAGGAGTGTGGAATGTTTATACTAATATGACATCGTATGAAAAAATACAGAATTAAGAAAAATGCTATATTTATTACTTTTGACATTGAGGTATTTAGCGATTAATTAACTAATGGTTGTTTGAGATAAATATTTATCGCTTTGACAAGGCATGAGATCACAAATTATTATTCTTTTGTCTCACGATGACCCATGCTGCTGACTTTATCTCGGACTCATCTCAAGATGTTGTCATATATCCACAACCTTTATATATATATATATATATATATATATATATATATATATTTTATATTTCAGAAATAAAACCCTGTTAACGAGAATATTTTTGTTCAAAAGTTGATAAATCATGCAACTGAAAGTTAAGAGTGTTAGGAACTCGAGTTTATAAAGTAAAATTTGTATTTTGTAAAATTAGGAATAGATGGTGTGTTAGCAGTTTAATAGAGAATGAAACAGAATATTTAAGAAACTTCGTTAAAATTAAATTTAATTCAATTTTACAAAATTAATTTATAATTAAATTTACATATTATTTATATAATATAAAATTATTTTATTTATGATCGATGTATAAATTTCTAACAAATAAAATGTTTTATTAAATCTCACAAAGAAACAAATTTTGATGACAAGATGATATTGAATGAAGTATACAAATGGTGACTACTACACAATTAATATAAATGTCAACTTCTTTTGTTGAAAAATGAACGATCACAAGCTTCCATGTAGCCGCATTCCAAGTAATTTATGGTAGAAAATGTGGAATTAAAGCCTTATAAGATCTATGCATTTTATCTGTCGTGTAGAACACAACAACAGGACCGTCATGTCACATCCCATAATTTTTTACCCTCACTCCACACAACGCCTTTTATTACTTTTATACTCAATAATTTAATTAAATAACTTAATTCGATATATTATTGTTATCGATATTGTTATAAGACATAAAAACAAATTAACTGTGTCAAAAGCTCCTTTTTCAAAATGATATTTATAGTATAAATGTTATTTTTAATCTCATCTTAGTCTGTGTAAAAAATTGTTCAAAACACAAAAATATCCAAATCTCATCTTCATTTTTGTAAAGATTTATAAGAATAAATAATAATTTTACCATTATATCCTCAAATTTTGGAGACATGTAATAAAAGTTTGGGAAATATAAGAATGTGCGTGAAGATAACAATTAACAAAGGGAGAATGTGAAGGTATGGCTCGTATGCTTATAAAAGAAGAGAAGAATCGGTTACCTAACCAATTATTAATATATATAATATTAATTTTAACTTAAGGTTAAAATTATAACCATAATTTAATTAATTAAAACTTTTTTCTTATCTATTATTTCAATCATATCATTCACAAATTTTATCCTTAAATTTATTTACTTTTACTTTAAAATTTCTTAAGAAAAACACACAGATGTCATTCATTCAAATTCATGTATACGTTCTCCTTCAAATACATTCATAAAAAAACAAACACTTAATTAAAAATTAGAAAGTTAAATACTTTTTTAATATATTTTTTATTTAAGTTAGTATTATATAACACCTAATTTTTTTGGTGTTGAGTTTTTCTTTTAAATTGGGATGACTTTGCATCTTAGCCAATTTTTTAACATATTCTTTTAAAGCAATTTTGAATCTCTCCGACAGTAAAGTTCGTTACTTTTTCTTTTGTTTCCTATTAGAAAAAAAATGAGAATGAGAATATTTTGGTTGCAATAATAACAAAACTTTATTACAACCCTTTAAGAACCAAAACTCTTAGAAAGTCTTACATGAAACTTAATGATTATGACTGTACTAGATGGTCTATCCTTGGATCATCGATTGTCCGCTATAGACGAATTTTTTCTTAGATTATTGATATGGCAATCTCTCTGAAGTACTTTAAGGGAGTTCCCGATCAAATGGTCTCCACATTCATTTTCAATTGAACTTTGTCTCCACCTTTATGCAGACATCCTCATTCATGAAGATATCCGCCAGGACACACAACCCTCCGATCGGGCGCACCAAAACTGGATCAGTAAGTTAAAAGAGAATTAAAGTAATACACGTCAGTAATCAAGTTTAAAAAGCAATTGAGTCATGATTAAGAAAACCCTAATCACAGACCCATGCCAAAAATTATAAATAAGAGCCCAAGGTAAGTTGGTGAGAACTTTTTACTCGCATTTATTACAACATTTATTGCTATATCCCGATCAAACTTGAACTAACTTAAACATTAGAGCCTTTTAGACAGGTACCCTAATCGTCCGACCAACCGAGCGGGAAACAACAAAGAAATCCAACGGAAGAAAGAACTAAACGGCTAGCAGAGGAGAACATCAAATATAAGAACTTAAGAGTAATTTGAGTGTTAAAAATAGGTGCTTGGGCCCTATACCCGAAACAATGACCATTGTAATTACTCAATAGGAACAATTCGTTAATGTTTTTCTAACTACTAGATAGTGCCTCTCAAAATTATTTTACAAGGGTACCAGTATGTAGCAAATCGAATCACATATTTTGGTTTACCTTTTATTAAACGTATAGATAGGAAATTACTAACTTCTTGCTTTTCTTTTACTTGTTTAGATAGAGACCGAAAAAAATAATTTGTCATATCATATTGACCCCTCAACACTCAACACTAAGGCCATGTTCATTTTAGAGTATTTATTGTTATCGTGTAAATGTGCAATTGGATTAGGAGGGATAAAGCTTGTTCGTTTTCCATGATATGCAAGTGAGGTTTACCATTGATTTGAAGGATATGAGAATTTTTTTCATCCTGCATATGAAGATCAGATTTGAAGGAGAGTTTTATCAAATGACCCATTTACCCTTATCACATTTTATTATTCACGTGCGCAACAGATCGATCTTGGTGGCTTGAAATCGATCCAAGGTTTGTCATGCATGCTTGGAACGATCCATTGAACCTTGAAATCAATCCCAAAAGTTGCATATTGGATCCCCAAGCTTTGGAATGGATTCGTGGCAACAAGTTTTTGTTTCATTTATGTTTCGTTGGTGGTTTAAATAAACTTTTAAATTTTCATATTTTTGTTAAGAATGTTTGGAAGGAATACACTGGGTGGTCGTTGAATGACATGGAGGGACAATATAAATTCATGGTTAAGCATGTGTAGTTATGGAATGTTGCGTTTCACAATACTTCTCCTAGATGGATTCACTCTATTTATTTGGCTGCCATAGCTGCATACTATGCCAGGTACATTCCTATTCTCATGCTTCTCTTGGTTACCTTTGATAAGTAATTTTTTAAAAATTGATTAAACTCATACAAATACAAATTTATACTACTTATTACATAAGGGCAAAATGGTAAACTCTCTTTTAAATGTATTAAAATATTTTTTTTTAATCTATCATATCAATCAAATCTCACTAACTCTCACAAATTTTACTACTAAATTCATTCATAATCACCTCTAAATCCCTTAAAAAAACATATCATTCACTTTCAAATTTACTCAAACCCATCATATCTCTCTCCCTCAAATCCATCTTAGGAAGTGAACAAAGCCTAAGAGATATATATGAACGAAACGTGTAAATGTGAATTTAACTCTATTCATAAATTAAAAGTCCATTCAGATCTTTATATAACTATATATTTTTTTCTCACTTCTATCTTTATTATCTTTATTAGAGAAAAGTGAACTTTTATATTCATCTAAGCATACTTTTTTTGTTTAACTTTTTCAAATAACTTTTTATAAACTTTGATATCTTCCCACTTATTTACTATTCTAAATATTAATTAAATAAAAATTTTACAAAAAAAAAAAGTAAAAATCGTAATCAAAATAATATTATCGAATATTAAAAGAATATAATTTTTTTCTCAAATATCATATATATATAAAATCATAACAAAATTAAGGACTAAAATAAGTTAATATACATTTTTTCATAATAATTAATAAATTAAACATAATTAAAACAAATATAAATACGAGACTATAACAGGAACAAGTTAGACATACAATTGTTCGTTCTCTCCTGATACTTAATTTAAAAAATCAAATATCATCTATACTCAAATCCATATCTAATTAATATAAAAATTTTCTGTTGAAATTAAAATAAATTAAAATAATATTATAATATCATATCTGACTTAAGGTTTAACTACAAATTTTTGTTCTAAGCCTAGAAAAGTTATAAAAAAAAATTAATACTAATATATATCTATTAAATTAATTATAAAAATATATTTAAAAATAAATTTAAATTTAAATTATTATGAGTAACTGATAATTTTTGTTATTATTAAAAATTATAATTAAAAAGTAACAACTTTTTTCAATAAATTTTATTTTTATTTAAAAAATTAATTATCTTTATCCTGTTATTATTTAATTCATAAAAGAAACTTCGTTATTAAATTTGTTTTAAGTGCAACAAACCCCTGATTTGCCCTACATACTACCACTTATATATAATATAACGGTTTATTTGCCATACTTTAATATTAGGTGCCTTTCTTCGGTTTAATAAACAATAATTTGAATTTTTTTTCAAAATGATGTGAAATTTTGAGACTCCGTTTCCAACACGAAAATAATATTCTGCAGAATGTTCTTTATAGTAGTGCTTTTAGCATATGTTGTTTTTTCTTTAATATAAATAATTCTATTTTGTAAATAATTGCAAATAAATTCATAATGGTTATTCAATAAATTTCTAAAATGAATATTCCCTAATCGTATTTAAATCTTAAGCATACAAGTTCAACCATATTTTAAATTTTGAAAATATAAACTAAATATTAGGTTATATTTTCTAAAATGTATGGTTAAAATATTTTATATAATAATAAATTTTTTTAATTATCAATATCAAGACCCAATTTCTTTTTCAATAATTTATTATAACTTTTGTAAAAGATATTTTGATAAGTAATTTAAATACCATACATACTACTTTATTAAAGATTTAAGAAGTTTTTTGGGTTAAGTATGTTTTTTGGGTTAAGTATGTTTTGATCTAAAATTGAAATTTGTTTCTGTTTGAAACTTTGATACATTCTGATTCCTAAACTTAAAAAATAAATAAATATAGTCCTTTTAACCCAATTATTTTTATTTTTTTTTTTTTTTTTACATGTCGAGCGTTTAGTATTGAAGTTACTGTTTGACATATTCCTGGTTCAATATCTACTGAGAAATGCGTTCGACACCACAAAAAAAAAGTTAACATAATTAAATTAAAAGACTATATTCATTCATTTTTAAAATTTAAGGACTAAAATAGATTGAAGTTTCAAGGACTAAAATTATACTTAACCCAAATTTTTCATTCACATATATAATTATGTTTGGTATCTGTAATCTTGAATCATTAAAAATAATAATAATAATCTTTTAAATTGACCCAAAACTTTGACATGGCGTCATCCCTGTATGTATAGATTGTTGTCCACTCATGTGAGATTTGTAGTTTATAAATGAGTATTTTCTCCTTCATCAGTAAAACGTAACTTTATACATTTAGGGACATTAATTCAACTCTAAAATTATATTATTTTTATAATTATTATGTTTATAACAATTATTCTTAAAATTACTTATAATTAATATTTATATATACAAAATAACAGAAAATATTAAGAATTAAACTTTTAAGTCTAATTTAACATCACAAAATTGACTTCTAAGATTAGATCTGTATTTATTTATATATTGTGAATTTATCTTATTTTTAGTTGATTTAAAACTTTCAATACTGCTCTTAAGCTGAAGTATATACATCTCAAGCGGTGTGAGACTAGACATTAATGAGTGGTGATTGGATAGCAGGTGGAATAATAAACTTAACTTTCATTACGATCAACTTTGACTCATAGTTCAAATAATAACTCAATCTTATAATACTGACTTGTAAAATGAAATTTACTCTCACTGATATCTTAATCGATATAAAACTTCTAACAATAAATAAAAGAAAAATCAATATAAAAAATATTAAAAATTATTATTTCTTATTTCTTCGATTATCTTACAACCGACTCACCATCACAAAAATAATTTTAAAGTGATTTCTTTTATCGATTCATCTAAGTTGACTCTAAAAGTAATTTGATTTTTTATGTTATCTTCTTCTTAAAGAAACCATTAATTATTAATTATCTGAGGTCAAATATCCTCTTGAATGATCGTATAGTTCGTACTCTTCTAGTTCTGGTCCTATCCCATGAGGGTGTTACCTTGTGTACTCATTTAGAAATGAGATACACCTAGTTATGAAAACAAGAGTGGGAAGAAGTCTTTGTTTTATTATTGCAATTTTATAATGCAAGTGAATGAAAACAATGGGTGATGCAAGTAACACATTTTAAATTAATCAATATAAATCTTATGCAACATAAACCAACGTATTACAAAATCAAGGTATTATGAGAATTAATAATTCATAAAAATGGCAAACATTCAGTGTGCTGTTGTTAGCTTCTGGCATGAAACAAAATTGGGTTTTGGGCGAAAGTTCCTAAATCCAAATGCGAAGCTGTAATTTGGAACTTTACCAAAAAATGTCAAATATCAATTTGTCACTTCCTTACCAATACCAAAATATTAACCGTACAAATATTTCTTTTTTGTTATACGTGTAGTTTGCACACCAATTATTAACATGTTACAAAATGTTCCTATGTACTCAAATGTATATTAAATATTTTATTTTTTTAATTAAAAATCACCTGTATTAATTTTAATATGTTATTATTAATATTAATGATTGGGAATTGTGAAAGTTAAGTTGAATTTGTTTCTTGAATGTTCGGCCGGACCGACCGACCAAACGGGGAATTAATTTCCGGAGGCCACTTGGTGAGTTGATTGACTTGGCACAGCTGTACGGACTTCAAATATTTTGAGATTTTTTAAATAAAAACTATAAAATTTATTTACTTAACAAATATAGTAAGATTAAGATATTTTTAATTTTGCATAGATACTATTTATTTTTTGCTACTTACACCTCATACTGCCAGGTTATTTTTTTAAGAACTGGTCGGTTAATTTAGTGTGTTTATTTTTTAATCTAAAAGATAAGTATATATATTTTTTAGTCAGAAATGAATGCGAGCAAAAGATGGTTGAATTAACCCCACTCACAACTAAAACGTTTTGACAGCCAAACATTTCGAAATAATGATATTAAACAATTTAAGTAATATGTTTCTGTGGAACGTTTCTAAGAAACTGTCATGCTTTACGATCATATTTAAAATAAAATAAATATCATTATGAAACAAATGATGATAATGTAAATTGTTTAATGTTTTTTTTTTACGTAGATTTCTTTTACACTATTTCAAAGTAACTACAAATAGTCTTAAATATAAATTTTAAAATAATTATTGTAGATTAGTGGTTATAAATTTTTATGTTTATAAAATAATATAGTTCTAAGAAAATTAAAGCTATTTTTTTTTTCAAAACTAGAATATGTAACGTGTTCTTAGAATTCAAATCACCGGTCAGTCTTGGTGTCGTATTTAGTATTTAATTAATATTAATTAATGAATGCATGTGCATAGGCAAAACTACACATTTAAGGAATTAGTATTAATTATTTCCTTTATGACTTCTAATATTTTTCTTTGTTCATTTGATATATTGCTTGAGTTTAATAAATATGTCATAACATTAAATGCAAATAAATAAAAAATATTTATATATTTTTTAAATTAAACATTAAAAAGACCAACTAATAATTGTTGTCCTCTGGTATTATAATTATGTAATTTTAATCTTCACTTTTTAAAAACGTGAATCGTGTCATCGAAGTTTTTAAAGTAATACTTAGAGATTCAAATTAGAAGTTGAAAAATGGTGCTGCTATATATTACAATATTTAAAGAGATTATTGGTATGATCAAAATATGGAAGACTAAAATTCCACAATCACAATAGTTAAACATATTATTATGATAAAAAAAAAAGAAAACTTATTGAGAATAAGAATTTATATAATTAAAAACAGTACAGATATTTAGTGACATTAAAATATTAATAAAGACATTAGGAGTTAATAATTATATATGAGGGAGAGAGAAAGGATCGGTTTGGTTTGTGTGATAGGAGTGTGTGAGAGGTACCACTCAAAAGCTGCTTCCTCCTTCTTTCTCTCTACACACACAGAGCTTCTTTCCCTCGTTTTCCACCCAAAACTGACCAAGACTATTCAGCCATATCACTTTTCAACACGTTCAAAGAGGTCCACTACAACACAGCTTTTTCAGTTCTTACACAAACACACACCACCACCTTCAATTCACACTTAATTTACTTGTTTACCTAATTTGGCGATGGCGTGGGGAAAGAAGCACCGTTGTTCGAATAACGGAGGTTTGATGAGATTGGTGGTGGTGATGGCGGTGTTGTTATCGGGATTGTGGTGTGTGTCCTGTGAGAGAGAGAAAGAGAAAGAGACAGAGAAAAGCAGAAGGAACGCGTACGCCACCATGATGTACGTAGGTACGCCCAGGGACTACGAATTCTACGTAGCTATACGCGTACTCCTGAAATCGCTGGCTACGCTCGACGCTCAAGCCGATCGCGTTGTCATTGCTTCTCTCGATGTCCCTCCTCGCTGGATTCGTGCTCTGTAAGTCCCTCTCAATAATAATATTTATTTATTTAGTTTTGGTTTTACTTTATTATCAGCGTCTTCTTCTGCTGCGATTCGAGAAATAGGTTTGTGGAAAATGAAAAGGGGTTTGATAGGTTTCAGAAAAATTGGGAGCGCTAATTGGGTTTGCTTTGCAGTGTAGTCTAGTACAGTGCAGCGCACAATGTTAATGGCTTTTTGGGTCCGAATGTCCACGTCCAAAACCCCTTCAAAATCCAAAACCTTTTTATTCAACATAATACAAATTCCTAAATTTAAGATTTCATTAAAATCTTATAAACCTTTTTATTCAACATAATATTAATATTTTTAATCCATGTCCTTTAAGTATTTGTTGAAAGTAAAGTTCATCAGATTTTTATTTCTAACCGTGCTTTTTTGGTATTAGTCGTTTCAGTCTTTTGTAAGGAGTGTTTTCAGTTTTCACCTGGTGTATATAATAACGTAGTATTTTTTTATTTTACTGAATTAAGTATATTTTTAAACGTTCATGAAAAAAAAAAAAAGTAGCTATCAGCAATTTCATTATATCTGACATTTTTTTAATGGAATAACAAGATAAGGGTATTTTTTTTCTTTTCCTTGTTTTGTTAAGTATGGAGTTGTAAGTTGTCCCATGACACGTGATTTGTTGTGTTATGTGTTTGGGATTGCGCGTGAAGTTCAAGGGCGTTTGACGATGGTATCAACGTCCTTGAGAAATGGGATGGTTCTTTCGCGTCTTGTTCCTATTTGGTCATTGTTTCTTGCGGTCGGCAAAATGCTTCTCTATTTAACAAGTTTTCTGTCTTTACATTCTCCGCTTCAATAGGATAAAAGCTATGTGCCTCCCATCTTTTGGTATTTATAACAATATATATAGATACATCCTTTTCTATCTAAAATATTTTCGTTTATTTTAAAATTTCTTTTTATCTTTAACCATTCTGTTTAAAATTATTTTTATATATATATTTTATTTTTCAAAATTTACATTTAAAAACTATTTTAATAATTAATTATATATTTTTTATTTGTTTTAAATCATTTTTTTATAAAAATTAAGAAAATACGAATACACATTCATGATCATGACGCTAACACAGCTAGTCATCTCTAATTAGAATCAAATTTCAGTTATAAATTACTGCAACTTTTTAAAGCAAATAAAAAATAATGTGAACGTGTTTAAAAAACTATATTTAAACATTGTCTTTCAGTTACAAATTACTGTAACTTTTTAAAGCAAATGAAAGATAATGTAAACATATTTAAAAAACTATAATTAAACATAGTCTTTTGTGATGTTTACTTTACAATGTTTTGTAAAGAATTTGATTTTATTAAAAGAATTAGCGGTTATCGAGAAATAAAAGAAATTTAATAAAAAAATTAAAAATATGAAATAGAAAACTATGTAAGAGTAAACGTGTGAATATATATATATATATATATATATATATATATATATATATATATATATATTATTTTGCTTAACAACGTATGTACATTATTAAAGTGTCAAACATAATTTTTGTAATTAATATTTTCGGACTTTTCTTTTTACGAGTTATAGTTCGCATTTGTTTTGCTGAAAAATATAAATACTTTACAGTACAGTAATTATAGAGCGACAATTAATGTTTTTATGTTCTATTTGAAAATATTAATTCTCTGAAAAAAAAAGAAAAACTTCCTCCTTCTATCACAGCGTGCAGTTTTAGTCTTACAAAATACGTTTTTTTGGAGTATTATTTTAAAAATTTGTGTTTAAATTACTCTGAGGTAGCATATTTGTTAAAAAAAAAAGTAAGTTTTTCTGGTTAACTTATTTTTAAAAGGGCCTTTTTAGTACGAAAAACTGCAAGGGAATTTAAATTGCATTGTGTAAAAGAGGGGACACATTTTTGTATTTTACTGCAATATACTTATCTATTTAAAGAAATACAAAAAAAAAATTAATGCAAAAAATATGTTTTTCATTTTTTCCTTATTTTAGGAAGCATGTTTTGTGGTATTATAAGTCAAATCCAATTGCCATATTGTCTTTTACATTATTTACCAAGACAAGTATATTTTTAAAAATTTTAATCAAACTACCTTTTTTTTTCTGTCAGTATTATGTAAAATGACTATTGATAAATTATAATACTGTGACAAAATTGTATCAGTTTTACTAATTTTTATTTTCTTAATAATTAGATGTGCGCCTAATTCAAGTTTTTTTATAATTAAAAACTTTAATATCTAATGCTATAATGAATATTTCAAGTTTAACTTAATTTGATCTATTTAAAATAGGCATATTTATAAGTATCGTTTGAACCTAATGGAGAACGTGGGTTTTTTTTTTCAATAAATTATTTACTATTTAATATAATAAATAATTGCTTTCCAACTTATGGTTTTTATAATCTTTGATCTACAAAGTTCAACTTTGTTTTAGTAAAGTTAAAATTTAAAATTTTAAAAAGTGATGTTCTGTTGCATATATGTAGACGAATATGAGTACTCAAATGATAGTAATTAATAAAATATAAAATATTTATTGTGTATTTGAAGTTAAAGAATTCAATATTTACGATTTAATATTTTATTATGATAAAAATAATAAATATGTTAAATAGCTCATGGTCAACATGCTTTTGATATCTATTGGCGAAAACCTTTTAATATTCTTCCATATTAGGGATGGAAACAAATTAAGAAACAGTTTTTGTTAGATGATGCAATGGAAAATAGTTATTGATCTTTGTTAACATTAGTTTGTTGAAGTTAATTCGAAGTAAATACAAATATTTAAAAACGATTAAAACTTATTTTGATTAAACATATAATAAACACTTACTTTATCAAAAAAAATATTTATTTTAAATTACGTAAATTTATTTATTTATTTTTTAAATTAACGCACCAAAACTAATAGTAAAAGCAGTACTGTTTATTATGTTGATTGTAACAAGCTCTTTTTTCTAAGAGAATTATTTTAAGTTTTTTTTCTTTCAATTTTTTACATATTAAATATATTTGGTTTTTACAATCCATAATTTGGGTGTTTTGAAATGTCCAATTAAATATGCACTTACAGTTATATTGCATTTCAATGTGCTTGAAATAATTTAATTATCCTTAAAAAAAATCATTTATATCTTGTTTAAGTTGATTTTATCATGAGATTTTAAGTTCGATGTGTCATTTTAGTCTTGCACAATTAAGAGGAAAGCATTTAGGACATTTGTTTTTAAAAGAAATAGGTGCAGGAATCACTTATCGTTCATTTCAATGGTTAAAACAAAAGCACCCTCCTTGTTATAGTATTTTTTTTTTTTCTCTAATTATGTCGTGGTCGTGCACGTCGTTTGTAGTGGTATTCATTGCAGAAAATTTGGCCATATCTTAACATTATCACTAATGTAATCATGCATTATGGTATTGTCGTTGACACCAATATCTTCTCTATAGTGTTTTTTAGTGAAAAATTAGTTTCAATTCTAAAACTGAATTATCTCATTGGTTGGGTCAATTACCCAGTGGCTCACTCATAGGTTCCCAGGAAACAGATAACTATGCCATAATGAAAAAAAAAATATTAATTGGTAAGCCTTGAACGAATAAAACATTAAGCTTGATATACTACTTATAGACTATAAGTAGTTTTCGCCTGTTTATGTGAGTTGTTTAAAATTATATAATGTTGCTTAACAGTTTTTATATTAGAGCACAAAACCTATTAGTGGTTTGCTTAATATTTCTTAATTGATTCACAGCAACATAAAATACTATTTATTTATCACAAAATTTAGTGCAGCTCAGTTAAAAACTCATCTAGTAATCTTAATAATCTTAATAGTGTTAGTATCGAGAGTTTACCACTGAGCCAAAAGTTATAGTGGCACAACTTATTTTACTTAAGAATATAACAATCTCAACGTCACGATTCGATTGTGATCCGATCTACTTGGTCTCTGTCACAGGACAGTTGAAAGAATTAATAATCCACACTAAGTCACGTTAGAAAGTAAAAATGAGATCAAAAAATGAGAGTCATAGTATAATTTTTCTTTTTTATCTAAGTTACAAGCACCCATAATTTTAAGATTATAACATATACAATATACATATTCTTATTATATTCCATAATTGATGAGTACAGTTGCTAGAAGATAACTCGCATTAAAAATTAGAGTTGTGCTACATGAAACTGATGGCTAGGGTTTTAGACGGTGGTGTGTAGTGGTCCCTACGATCATGCCATAGTTGACTAGACTAGTTAGAAAACAATTTCGTGAGAACATGTCAGCACACTCGAAGGAGAGATTAATGTTAATTTGGAGTACGAGATGGCCCCTTCTTTTATGAACTAACAATTTGAGCCTGCACTTATCATTCAGTTTAACTGGTAACTGAGGGTTGTTTGTTATTTGTGTGTTGTCCAGTGAAAAGGAAGATGGTGCGAAAGTAGTGAGAGTGGAAAATCTGGAGAACCCATACAAGCATCAAGACAATTTTGACAAGAGATTCAAGTTATCGTTGAACAAACTGTACGCGTGGAGCTTAGTGGAGTATGACAGGGTTGTGATGTTGGACGCAGACAACCTCTTCCTTCACAACACAGACGAGTTGTTTCAATGTGGACAGTTCTGTGCGGTCTTTATCAATCCTTGTGTGTTCCACACGGGCCTTTTCGTCTTGCAGGTACATTCCTCCAACACCCTTACAATTTCACCATCTACGAAACTGCAATATAACTCCAAACTTTTCATAATTATTCCCACATTTAAATCATTTTTTTAACTGTATAAAGATGCCATAAGGATTTTTTACATTAATACTAATGTGTATGATATTGTGTTAATGCAATAAAAAATTCACCTTTGTAGGTTGAGTGTATTGTATGGTACTCTTATTCAAAACGTTTTTTATGTGAAAAAAGTTATCATCTAAGATTATCTGTGTTGTACTGCTTGATATTTGCAGCCATCAATGGCCGTGTTCAAGGATATGGTTGATGAATTACAAAATGGGAGAGAAAATCCTGATGGTGCAGACCAGGGCTTCATAGCAAGCTATTTCCCAGAGTTGCTTGATAAGCCAATGTTTTATCCACCATCAAATGGCACCAGGCTTGATGGAACATATAGGCTTCCTTTAGGTTATCAGATGGATGCTTCTTATTATTGTAAGTATGTAAACAAAAAGGAACGTTTATCTTTTAGTTTTTGAAACTTCACTGCTGAAAACTTGATGCATGCTAATACCATTTCTTACTTCTTCAGATCTTAAACTTCGCTGGAGCATACCCTGTGGACCAAACAGTGTGATCACATTCCCAGGGGCACCATGGTTGAAGCCATGGTATTGGTGGTCCTGGCCTGTCCTCCCATTAGGCATCCAGTGGCATGATAAACGTCGTCAAACTTTGGGGTAAGATTGGATTTCATTTCAAATTTTCATACTTTAATGTGAACCATTGTAACAATTAGCGTATTATTTAGTGCAGTTACGGTGCTGAGATGGCGGTGATACTTATTCAATCAGCAATATATTTGGGCGTAATAGCAATGACACGTTTTGCAAGGCCAAGTCTCTCAAAGCTGTGCTATAGGCGCTCTGACAAGAGCATCAGCTTGGTGCAGAACACTCTGAAATTGGTGGCATTGTGGAGCATCCTTGCTGCTTACACAACACCCTTCTTCATTATTCCTCACACAGTTCATCCTTTGTTAGGATGGCCACTCTACTTGCTCGGTGTCTTTGCATTGTGCTCAGTTGCAATCAATGCCTTTCTGCTTCCAATGTTGCCAGTTTTGATGCCTTGGCTTGGGATTGTTGGTGTCTTGATGGTGATGGCTTTTCCTTGGTATTCAGATGGTGTAGTGAGAGCATTGTGCGTTTTTGGTTATGCATTCTGTGCTGCACCATTTGTGTGGGCATCCATGACTAGGATAATGACAGGGCTTCACCAGTCTCTAGAAAGGGAAGCTTTTATGCCAAGAATAGGAGAATCTTCGCCCCCTTCTTGGTTTAACAAGTTATATTGAACTGTCAAATTGGGCATCATACAATGCTTGGGACATTGATGACAGGTTCATTGAAAAATTAAAGGGGAGAAAGTGCCATGGATTCAGCTCCATCAAGATGTTTGTTATGGTTATATACATTCTTTTGGAGGCAGAAGGTCGTGTTGCACTTACTACCAGCGGCAGCTAGTGTGTGTATATAAAGATTGTTTTGCTGTTTTTCTCATATATCTGTAACAATTGCACTATTGGTTCTTGTAATCAAATTTTTAACATTTAGTCACACCACTGAATCTCTTGTTCATATTACACATACACTTGAAGAGGAACATAAGAAGTATATAGTGGGAGAGAATATACATCTTAGGAGTTATTTTAGTGTATTTCAATCAGAATTCTAATTTCATGTGCACAGACAGCTCATGTCACACTTGAAGAGGAACATAAGAAGTATATAGTGGGAGAGAATATACATCTTAGGAGTTATTTTAGTGTATTTCAATCAGAATTCTAATTTCATGTGCACAGACAGCTCATGTCACAAGTTCTCCTCATGTTGGTTAGAGAAGTAACTTAGGAGATGGATAATAACAATTTTAAATTAATATTTTATTTCTGTGTTATATTTTTTTATTATAAAATAATTATATTTTGGACAAAACATATTTACACTTCTTAGTATTTTTATTTTATCAACTATTATTTATATTTTAAAATTTGTTTTATAAAGTTTTATTACCTGTATTTTATACTAGTGTAATAATTATATATTATTTGACAATTTAAAATATTTATTAATCTTTATGAATGTATACCAAATTATGAGCAATACATAATATTAACGTTTTGTTTGAGATATACTAATAATTTCTCGTTCTTACTTTCTTATTTATTTTCTTAGCCTTTGCTTCGTAGGCATATTGTTCGCAATGCTGTAGCCTGCTTTTGACCTTATGTCGCTAAATCTTACCAAACTAATAAATATTAAGGAAGTACATTGAATACCAAACTACATTACAAACTTATATTACAACTTGTTTACAGTATTTGAGTATTGGTATGACACGATTTGAAAATACACTATTTAATGAATGATAAAATTAATTATTTATACAACTTAATTGAAAATTACCTCTCTTTTTTTAATTTACAGGTAATAATATCCATACCGTGTATATTATAATCAAGATAGATGTTTTATAGCATGTGAAATTGATGAGCACCATTGTCATATTAAGCCTTTAAAAAAGTATTGTTTATTTATTTTTTAAAAATATTTTTTTAATGTATCAAAAATTTCTGATTTATTAATATTTGAAAATATATATATATATATATATATATATATATATATATATATACTGACCCTAAAAAAAAGCTGGTTAATTGTATCTATTATTGTATGCTAGCGCATAACTGAAATGGAAAAAAAAGTTATACAGGCCGAGGGAGCCCAAAGATGGGTCCAGTTAGGAATAGCATAAAGAAATAAATGGGCCTAAACTTTAATATTACAGTTTGGCATTTGGGTCGAATTTGACTTCAGAACCCTAGATATGTTTTCAATTTCTAAAAAATATGACATTTTTATATTTCTTTTTATAAAATAATATTTTCAATCACTGAAAATGTAAAATTGTGCATACTTTCGCGTACTAAATTCATATCAATTTTGTTTAATATAGAATAAACAGGAATACAAATTTTGTGTATATTTAAACAAAGAAACTTGAATATTTTAGAAGAAAAAGACATTTTAAAACAAGTGAGTCTGTTTCTATCACTTAAATAGAAAAAAAATAGAACACATAAAAAGAAAGACGTGTATATATATATATACTTGATACATACTTACATATTAGATCACATATAGGAATGTCAACAGGACGGGTAGGGTACGGGTAGCAGCTCCCCCGTACCCTATCCACTGGATAAATATCTGCTCCGTACTCGTACCTATATTTGTCAGGTATCTATTATGCAGGTATCTGTCTATTTTTTTCATATCCACGGGTATCCACGAGTATCCGCAGATGTTTGCAAAATTATTTAATAAACAAATATTTAATCATAAATTCAAATAAAATAAAATAAAATATATCACTGAGTCATAAATTTTAAATGAAGTTAGAATAAACTAAAGTTTATACAAGTCCAAATAATTGTTGAAGTAATTATAAAATGACGTTCAACCAAATAGAAATTCTTTAATTAGTGTTTTGATAAAAAAAAAAACTCTTTCTCTGATTGGTTCCTGAAAAATAAACAAAATAAGCAAATAATAAATCCCAATTGCCACATGCCAAGTATTCTTATTTTGATTCCATCATTTGACAACAAGCATACCATAAACGTCATTGTTTATATAAAGTTTGATGTATATGCCCAATTTCAAAGAAAGGGTAGAGAAGAATGTCAAGTGTAAGTTTAGCAGGTACGGGTATCCACAGCTACGAATATTATGATATCCGTACCCACCCCATTAACATGCAGGTATCAAAAATACCCGTACCCGCGGGTAGCGGGTATCCATTTTTAATATCCGTTTTCTATCTGTTGCGAGTTTTATCCGCGAATACCCGCCAATACAAATTTTTTTGACATCCCTGATCACAAACCATAAGCTTGCTATATTCAAGATGTTTTTACCAAGATTTGTTTTTTATGTTTGTTTCTTATATGAGTTAATTATTTCTCTTCAATTGAGATGTTGTGTCTTTTATAGACTCTGACGCTTAAGTAACCGATACATTAATCATATACAGTAAATAAATTAAAAAATAAATAAACAATCCCTTATAAAAGGTGTCTTTTTTACATATTTTCGTGAAGACCTAAATTATACAGGCTAAACATAATTTAGGAATATTTAGAGTGTACTAATATTTGATATTAATCTTCTCATAACGTAGGTCTTAATCATGGATCGAAATGATTTTCATCCCAAAAAATGGCACCATCTCAATTATCCTATAAAATTAAAAAATTAATTATGAAGAGATATATCGTTCGTATTTTGAAAAATTAATTATGAAGATTGCAGTGCGGATGACTTCATGAGTTTGTTTTAGAATGTGACTAAAATGTTAATTAGAGTTTGTTTAAGAACAGTGCATGTTGTTAACAGCGAAAAGGCACTAGTAGTATTTTTGGAAAAAGATGAAACTGCAATGATTTCTTTTGTGCCTCTATTTCCACGATCATAGCCGAATGTCATTGACTTCTGATACCCATTTGGGTTTTAATTTAATCATTTAAAATATTGGTATATCACTACGAAGTATAGTGGCGTAAATTTTAATCTGAATTGCCTCAAACCGAGGATGTTAGACAGTGTTCATTTTCCAACTTGCAATAACGTTCGAAAAAAAACATGTTGGGTGGGGGCCAACGTGTGTGTCTGTTTGGTACAGTTCATCAGTGGTTTAGGTTTTATGGTGTGATACAAAATACTATTCATCATGCTGGGACCATCATGCATGTGTCATGCACACATACACCACTCCAAATGACCGTTTGGACACAAAAACACATATGCTTTACCACACTTGCATGCTAATGCCAACATCAATTATATGTTCAAGATACTCACATTCAATAAATATAATTAATACAAGTAATGGTTTCCACTTCATTTAAGTTGCCATAAATTAATCTTCTTTTATATGCAAATCAACTCTTTCAAATCTATGCAAATCTTAAAAAACAAAAGCGGATGTAACTTGCAAATCCATTGTTACCATACCACTTTAATAATAAATATATAGATTCAAACACAGATTAAAGGTTTCATTGATTCACAGGATTCTAAAAAGAGTTCAACATTAAGAATCTTGGACATTCTGGTATGCTTACTGTAACAAAACTTGTAAATCCAATGTAAGTGTAAGAGAAATAACGTGATAAATAAATATAGTGTGTAAGATGAAACGTATGAATTTTATTTTTATCGGCGAAACGTATATGAATTTGAACATAGTTAAAGAACAACATGCATACACTAAAATCAAGAAATGTACTATGCATAATATTTTAGAGGGTTTCTATAAGTGACACAATATTAACAAAATATAAGCAATTTTTGCTTATTTTATTCATTTTTTTCCTGCCCGTTTGTCATTTCTTTAACGAGAAAAACAAGTACATGATTAATAAGAATTAAAGATATTAATTTTAAGTTTTAAAATAACAAATAAAAAATATAATAATTTTGTAAATTATATAATAAAATTTTAAAAATAATTAATGTAGAATATTTCTAAATTCTTTTATAATATTTTTTTTCTTAATTTTCTAATGTGTTATGATTTATGATGCATCAATACTTCAGTTTGGATTATGTATATATGTGTGACATGTATTTGTGTCGAATACTTTAGGATAATTTACCAATACTTTTTTTGTGATGACAATAATTTATAATTGTTTATGCTGATGACATTTAATATACATGATTTTAATTTGAATTATTACAATAATAATCGCATATTTACTATGTTTTTAAGAATTATCATACACTCTTCAATATGTATATATAACGTATCATATTATAATATTCTCAAAATTAATCCATGTGATTGTTAGATTATACACTCAAACATACCAATCATAAATAAGCAATTAAAACCCTTAATAGCATTCCCCAAAACCCTATAGAGCATAATGTAAAACTTAATAGTAGATTAAATTTTGTCTCTAATCCTCCAACTGTAAAGTACTTGAAGGTTCCCTCTTAATTATCTCTTATGAAGGAGAGAAAGAGAAAGGAACGGAACAGAAAATAATAATATATGCTTTAAGATAAGCACCATAATATTTTATGTAACTTTTCTCCCTTACTTCCTTAATTTCTTTAGCCCCTTCATCAAATTAAAACATTGCTTATGATATCTATACATTAAAGACATACATGCTCTTAGTCATAGATTTAATTAATTAAATCATTCTAATACTTTGATTAATAAAATAATCACCCTAACACATTTAGTTATTATATATTAAATTATATATATATATATATATAT
>Ga0214544_1005539_pt1 | contig 24354 bp, 25 predicted proteins | sample CNSS3metaG_FD_160074 | JGI IMG/M metagenome (GOLD analysis project Ga0214544, IMG submission 160074) | Root nodule microbial communities from cowpea collected in UCLA plant growth center, Los Angeles, California, USA - CNSS3 | ecosystem: Host-associated > Plants > Roots > Nodule | place: USA... | reverse complement strand
TCATATGTCTCCAAAAAGTGGCCAAAGTGTGCTAAAATCAAAGGAGACCAAAGGTACATAGGTACACTTGTTTTATGCCTTTTACTTTATGCTTTATGCCTTTGCTTTACTCTCTCCTCCACATCATATATGCTCCCCAATCACCATGCGCCACCTAGTATTGCTTTCTTACTCCTAATTAACCTACAAAGCAAATAAACATAGATTAGCATGTTAGCTTAAGTCAAGTCAACTATAGTCAACAAGTCAAACCTAGTCAAAGGTCAACAAGTCAACTAAAGGTGATTCAACTAAGTCAACTTAGGGAATCAAAAATAACAAACACAAATGAAAGGGATGAAGGATTAGTGAATTTCCTTTCTAAACATGCTTAGTCTTTTTAAGCATGTGCCTCCATCCTTGGTTGGGATCAATCCTTCATCACATCCTGGATACAACTCTTCCTCTGAATCAGACTTTAGAGAATCAAATAAATGAGCTTTTCCAAAATTTTCTTCCCCAACATCATGTACCATGTCTTCTAAATGATCATTCATCCATTGGTCTACATAATTTGTTCCTCTTGACATTGTAGGCTTGTCTAATACTTCTCTATGCCAAGTTCAAAGTGTATAACTCATCATTATACCGAAGATGAATAGATGATCACGCATTGTGTCCAAGTCGTGACGTATTTGATTAAGATGACAAACACAAGGACACAAATATGTACCATTAAACGAGATTGTTGTTCTTGAGCATATTGCAAAAAGTTTGAAATCCCCTTTTCATACTCTTCACTGATGCGATGCTCATTCATCCATCTTCGATCCATATTACTTTCATAAAAAACCTCCATCAATCTCAAACTTCTAATTCTCATAAGGTGAAGCCCTACCCATTCAAAAGGAACTATTTTTCATAATTTCCTAACATGTATATACGAAGACGTCAAACATCATAAATTTAACAAAATTTCGGCAGCATTTTGCATTAGTCTCTGAAGTACACGAAATGAAAGAGATCAGTCATAATCACAATCAAGTATGCATCCAGAGAATAACACAAAACTGCCTCAATCAAAATTTTATCAAATTTATGTATAAACCTCAATATACACGTTATAGCCAATTATGAAACTTATTTTTTTCAAACTGTCCGATGGGACAATTCAAGATTTAATACAAACGTCTAAAAATTTAATCATTTTTAGTATATCTCAAACGTGAACTAAGGCTCGCTCAATGTTGTGAACTAAAATTATAATAAATCTTCATATATAAAATAACAATGCAATAATAATATTAAAAAATAAAAGAAAAATTATAATTATTTGAACATGCAATACATCTAATAATAAATATAAATTTTATTCCAAATTTATCAACTATCATAAAATTTCAAATAAAGAATCAGTCAAAAAAACCAACAAAATACATTAAAATTATTTTAACATGCAACCCATCTAATAATACATATAAATTTTATTCCAAATTTATCAAAAATCATAAAATTTCAAATATAAAAAAAATAAGCCAAAAAAATTAACAAAATACACAAATACATGAACCAGAGCAAGGTGCGAGCAGAAGAAAAAGAAAAACTAATCTTTTGTAGCAAAAACAAGACCGCAGATGGAGAAGGGTGGGCTGCTGGTAAACAAAGCCTTATCGGTGGAATGAGGAAACCTTCCATTGATGTGAAATAGAGACTAAAACGAATCCAATCAGTTCAAAATGCTTAAATCAGTGCATAAATCAAAACCCAACAAGTTTCATGGTGGAAAACTCAACTACGGACGTCACGGTGGCTGGCGGAACGACGAGGAGGTCTCGCGAAAAAGAGGAACAATGGTTATTCAAATTGCAGCGCTACAATAAAATGAAGTTGGGACGTCTGTTCTGCGCCCAGCTGACATTAAGTAACATCGGATAAGTAAAGTAGCCGACGTTGAGTGACGTTGGGACTATTGAAATCCGACGTTAAGCTTCAGTGACGTCAGGGTTGGAAAAAACCGATATTGAGAGACGTCCGGAATGAGTTGGACAGACATTATATTTGTAATTTTATTTAAAAAATGTCACCGGTTATTTTTTACGGTAATTTTCTCTTTTAAGTAAACATTAACCGAGTGACATAATAACTTATCTGTGTTATTGGTAGTTAGACAAATTGGTAATTCACAACCCTATTAGGAGGAAAGAAAAATTGTTGACTGCCATTATAAATGTTAAAAATTCACAATCACAGCACATAAGGTACGAATTTTCCCAATCAAACAGGAATCAATTGAGACGTCAATGACTCAAAATCATAGCACCTAACAGTTTATTTGCATACACAAAGTACAACTCCCCTAACTTGGAATTATGGATCAAAATAGAGAGACGAATGACCCATGATTCACAATTGCCTTCTTGCTTCAGCCCTTACACACCCAAAACTCAACTCACACTCTCAATCTCGTGCTCCTCTCTTTACCAGTTCACCACACTGCCAAAACCCTTCCCTTTACCTAAACTTTGGTTTTTATAGGTGTCTTTAAGATGGGTTTTAAAAACTAAAACGAAATTGGGCTTAGTTGTGGTTTTTAATTCCTCTTCAATGTTAATTATTTAGTGGTTTTCCAACCCTCTTGGCTTGCCTCTGCTAGGTTCTTTCTACCTTTCCACATCCATTCCAAACTAAGTTTAGTAAAAATAAAGGTTAAGTTCTGTCTACCAAGGTTTGAACTCGTGACCCTCCACTCATAATGCCAAAGCACAACCACTATGCCAATTCACATTTGGTGATACACTCCAATCAATATAAGTTTACATTACCAATTCCATACTCATACATATTATTAAAAATAAATAATAAAACAGCAACACTTAATTGGCATACATAGGACTCGAACCCAAGTCCTCTCACACAATCAAAGTATTCTCAACCACTTGAGCTAGTATTTTTCCATGTCACATTAAATAATAATTAATGCCATAAAGGCGCCTTCTACCCGCATTTATTAATTAATTAATTATTTAATTAATTAAATTTTACGAGTCTTACAATTTGAAACTGTTATGGGAAGAAGGCATTGATGTGTACGATTCATATTGTCAAGAAACTTTCTGTTTTTGTGTAATGTATTTTTGCACCATAAATGATTTTCCAGCATATGGAAACTTGAGCGGTTACTGTGTTAAAGGTCATTTCACATGTCCTATTTGTGAAGAAAACACGAGATATATTCAATTGGAACACGATAAAAAAAACTATGTATACAAAACATCGAAAATTCCATCCTCAAAATCATCCTTACCGTAGAATGAAAAAAAGAATTTAATAGAAGTCCTGAGGATGAAGTTGTGATGAGACCCTACAATGGTGAATGAGTATTCAACCAGGTGAAAAACAGTGATATTGTGTTCGACAAACATCAAAATAAGAAGACCACAAAGAAAAACATTTGGAAGAAACGACCAGTCTTCTTTAATCTTCCATATTAGTGTAAACTTGAGGTTCAACATTGTATAGACGTGATGCACGTTGAATAAAATGTATGTGATAGTGTCATCGAGATTTTACTAAATGTAAAAGGAAAGACCAAAGATGGAGTAAAAGCACAACAAGATTTGGCTGACATGGGCATCCATTCTGAGTTACATCCAAATCAATTGGAAGACGTACCTACTTGCCCCAAGCCTGTCACATTTTTTCTAAAACAGAGAAACAAAATTTTTGTCAGTGTTTAAGAAGTGTGAAGGTTCCCTAAGGTTACTCTTCAGATATTAGTAGGCCTTGTTTCTGTGGAAGATTTAAAGTTAGTTGGTTTAAAGTCCCATGATTGTCATGTGCTGATGTAACAACTATTACCAATAGTTATTCGAGCCATCTTACCTCCTTCTATTAGAGGCATTCTAACATGTTTGTGTATGTTCTTTAATGCAATATGCAATAAAGTTATTCACCTTCGAGTGTTAGATGATTTGGAAAATGAGTCCATTAGACTATTGTATCAATTGGAAATGTATTTTCCACCCTCATTTTCCGATATCATGGTTCATTTGATAGTTCATCTACTTAGGGTAATTCGATTATGTGGACCGATTTTCTTGAGATGGATGTACCTAGTTGAGAGATACATGAAAATCTTAAAGGGATATGTCGAGAATCAATATCAATCGAAAGCTTCAATTATAGAGCAGTACATTACAGAAGAAGCCATTGAATTCTGCTCAAGTTATATGCCAACTTGTGAACCAATTGGAGTTCCTAAGAGTAGTCATGAAGGTAAATGTGAAGGCAAGGGTGTTCAAGAAGTGAAGATTCAAAGTGTTAGTAGAAGAGAAGTTAATCAAGCCCATTTGTACACCTTAAACAACATAGTAGAAGTGATTCCTTACATTTTAGAACACATTGATGAAATGAAGTCTGCACACCCACGTATTGATCCTCGATCGGGTGATTGCAGTGGCCTAGGGAAAAAAGATTATCGTAGCTATATTGGGATGTTGGCCAAAACGAAAATCCCTATTATGATTGCTTTGTGGAATGACGTCGCGGAGGTCGACAAGAACCTCCTATGGTAGGATGTTCTGGTATGCTTACTTAAAACCACTATATTGTTTATTATCTTACTTAACACATAACATATTTGTTGTTTTGAACAAAAAAATTTTGAGATGGTTCCGAACATTAAACGAATTAGGAAGAAGGTGTTATCTCACATAGGCACCAGATGAGGGACTTCAAGGCAATGCTCACACGTCCATACGTGTTCAGAGGCAGACAACATTACACTCCTTGTATCAAGTACTCATTCTTTGAGGGGGATTGAATGCATTTTCGTACATGTAGAGAATCCGGGGATTGATAGGTTTGTTTCTGAAATTTTTTTATAATGACACTAGTTACACATTTTTGAATTAAAGTTATTAAATAATGTTATGTGTGACAGGAAAAAAGGACACCAGCCTAAGAAAGGCAAAGGCTTAATGATACACTGCACGTACTCTCTCGAGGTGGCTATTCATTATTAGAGAAAAAAATGAAAAAGTCTCGTGCACAAGCCTTAGGACTTGAGTCCCCTGACCTAGTACCTACAATTCCTAGGTACGAGATGTGGAAGGCTACTCGGACTAAGTCTGATAGGCACATGACATCACAATCAACTCAAATGATATCTGCAATAATAGTAAGTATAAACCGTATTCGACGCACATAGTTCATATGCTTCCCCTTTATGATTAAACTTGCTTTGTGGTGCAGGATGAGTTAGTTGAGCAAGAGACTCAAGGTTCTTTTGTTGGTCATGGTCGGGATGATATACTGACAACGAAAATTGGAAAGCCAGAGCACCTAGGACGTGTTCATGGTGTTGGAGGTTTTATTAGTCTTCGAGATTACTTTGGTTCTCCACAAAGAAGTAATGAATCCTAGAGTCAAGAGGTCTTAAGGAAGATGAAGCAACAAATGGAGGAAAAAATGAACCAACACATGGGAATTATGGAGCAACGCTTCATGGAATAACTTAAACAACAATAACAAATACAAAGAGCACCTGAAAAAAAGTTTTTGTCCATGCAACAACAAAATATGGAGATCTCCATTCAAGCTCCAACAGGACATCGTGTGAGCTTAAAAGGCTCATGCTCTGCTACAGATCATACTGACTACAAAAGTTAGTATGAGCTATTGGTTGATGGAGATCCTTCGTGCGTAGTAGCCGTAGGACAACAACTTCAAGGCGGGGAGACTATCCATGGTGTTCCTCTACTGCCCCAGTACGTGCGTGTGACGATTAATGAAATTCGAGATCCCTATTCTCAAGTGCCTTTGCCAACTTCAGAAATCCAATTCGTTGGGGAGGCCTTAGGCACATTTATTGCTTGGCCTATAACATTCATCATGCCATACTTTGGCCTACAAAAGGTATCATGGCATAATATTCTTTGTAGTTCAATCTTATAATCTATAAACTTTTTTATGTTAAACCTTTCAAAAATATTTATTTCAGTCCAGCCGTCCTGAAAAGCAGCAGGTCATGCGCAACGTGTTATAAGTGAAGATGATGACATGGCAGAAGCCAAATATGAACCTCTGGGAAGCTGCTCACAAAATTACACAAATTGAAGAAAGGACCGATAGTGCTAAAATGGAAGTTAAGAGTATTTGGCCTCCATTGTCATGTCCCATTGTACATCAATCTGAATGATGCATTAGAGATATTGCAGGAGACAAGATGTTAAATATTTCAATTTTACAACTATGATGCCTGTAAGATTTTTTATTATATTCCATACATAAAACTTGGAATTGGTACCTTTTTTTTTTATTTATACCTAACTATCTTATTGTAGGTACATGGACAAAGTAATTGTGGAACAAGGTCGAGCTTCCATGTCTGGATTCATTGAACTTCAGACCATTCAAGCTTCTAGAAACACACCTAATCACATGAAAAGTTATTTGCAAACATGGATGGCTGAGTCAAATAGAGAGATCTACATTGCGTCGTACATTGATGGGTAAGTGTTATTGTTTGTAATATTTTATGAATTATTGTTAATTATTCGACTAAGTACTTGTGATTGATGATAGGTCTCATTGGCAACTATTGGTCATCATTCTAAATCAATGCACGGTTGTATGGTTTTGTCCATTGCATTCGAAGATTAAACATGCTTTGAAAAACATGTTACAAGAGTAAGTGTTATTTTTTTTCATATCATGTACCTAGTTATATTTAAACTAACCTATATTTTATGTTTCCAAAATTTCATTACAATTGTGGGTAAGCCCATAACACATCAGATTAAAGTATTATACCCAAAGGTTGTAACTCATTCATTTACCAAGTTATTAATTTTTGTATGTCAACTTATGAACTTGATATGTGATTATTTTCTGTCATCTTTAGTGTAACAAGCAAGAAGATTCATGTAATATGGGTATTATGTCATGTCTTGGATAAGAATAATCATTCGAGCTGCAATAAAAGATGATTGGATAGAGGTAATAATATATATATATATATATATATATATATATATATATATATATATATCTTTAATATATCATAAATCATATCAAACTTTAAACAATGATATTCATACGTAATGAAGTTGTATTATTTTTTCAACGTTTCAAAAATTCATCACCTTTATCAAATGACACTATCCAGACACTAAGACAGGAGTGAACAACATATTTATTGGAACAATGGAGTTAGGACCCACAATAACATTAGTTTTTTATTAAATATTGTAGGATAAAAATTTCTTGATGAAACTTTTAGTTTTATGGTAATTGTAAAAGTTTAGACAACTTTACAGTTATTAGTTAAAGTTGTAAATCCACCACTTTGCTGGAATATTTATGAACTGTTATGGAACTTTTATGCTTTTCAGGTGTGAGAAATTGTAAATACAACAAAACATTTAAAAGAAAAACAACTAGTATTTACATATGTCCTTCCACTGACTGGCGTCAAAGGATGTCGGCTATTGCATTGCCCGATGTCCTTTGACGTTTGTTAGTGCAAGGACAAACATCAACTCCAGCTTGCACTGCGTCACGTCCTTTGTCGTCAGTCAGTGTAAGGACATACGTCAACTCCAGCTTTTTTGCCTCCAGATGGTGCCAGTTGAATGTCGGGTTGGGTTTGAACTAGGGATGTCAATAGGGCAGGTAGGTTACGGGTAGTAGCTCCCTCGTACCCTACCTGCTGGATAAATATCTGCCCCGTACCCATACCCATATACATCGGGTATCCGTTATACGGGTACCTGCATAATTTTTTAATATCCACGAATATTCACGGGTACCCGTGGGTATTTACATAAAAATAAAAATAAATATTTAACAACATATTTTAATCGTAAATTCAAATAAAATGCAATACATAACATTCATAAATTTTAAATAGAGTCTAAATAACCCATTTAAATAGTGTTGAATGACACTTTACAAAAAAATAACATTTTTTTTAAAAACTAATTGATAAAAAAAATAAATCATTCAAAATCAATATGTTAATATTTGAATCATGTTTTTTTTTTTAATTTAAATTAGAGTATTGTAGGTACGGGTATCCACAGGTACGAATACTATTATACTTGTACCCGCTCCGTTAACATGCGGGTATTAAAAATACCCATATCCGTTACCCACGGGTATCCATTTACAATATCTATTTCCTACCCGTTGCAAGTTTTATCCACAGATACCCCGGATATGAATTTTTTTGACATCCCTAGTTTGAACTAATGTTAAGGGACGTCAGTCACTACTATTTCTGACGTTACTTAACGTCAATTTTTCTTTCCAACGTTAATTTTAACGTCACCCAATATGACATCACTATTTTCACACGTCAAAAACCAAATATGACAAACGTTATAAACAATTTTTCTGTTAGTGTATCCAATAGCAAGTTATGGATAGTGTCAATGGCCAAATCCACATAAAATGGTTTCTTTCATTATTTCCTTTTTTCACGGAAAGTTTTTATATTAATTCATATCATATTCTCTAATAACACGGTTAATTGACAAAATCATAGAAGAAAAATTTAAGATAGCATTCTTTTTATCTTTAGGTTTATTTATATTTTGTAAGCATTTCCTTTTATTTATTTATATTTTTTGGGTTACTATCTAATATTTCTGAGTCTAGAGATGTTTCTTTGTTTTCTTATTCTATACAATAACATTTCTTTTAATTTATACAATAATTTGATTATTTTTGGGTTTATTTATATTCTAGTAGGTTGTTATCTAATATCAAAGTCTTGAGATTTATTTATATTTCATTCGTTACATAATTAAAGTTGTCAATTTGACCTAATCTCTAACCCATATGGGTTAGGGCCAAAAAAGCCCACAAGGCTAAAAATCCCCCTATTAAAAAAAGGCTACAAGGTTATCAAGAATATAAAAGTTCTGTGGGCTAGGGTCAACCCATGTGCTTTATTTTTAAACATGAAAAATATTTATTTTTTTAATATATTATTAAACTTTCGGTTTAGGTTGGTCTATCTTGACCTTCAAGCAAATTGCCTAAGATTGACCTTCAGCTCGGACAAGACTATCTCGACCTTCGGTCTAGGCTGAGCTGTCTTGGTCATAGGACTGGGCTAGCCCATCTCGGTCGTCTTGGATGGGCCCATCTTTGACCATCTATGTCTTCGGCTCGTGCTGGCCCATCTCAACTTTGACCTGTCGAACCGTCTTGACCTTTTGACTAGGTCGGCCTGTCTTGACCTTCGGTCTAGGCCGACTTGTCTCAAACTTCAGCCTTGAATGGTCTGTCTCGACCTTTGAATTTGACCGCCACGTCTCGACTTCTAGCCCAGGTTGGTCCATGTCGACCTTTGATCCGGGTAGGTTTGGATGGGCCCGAGGTGGCTCGACTCGATCTTTGACTTAGACTCAAAGTATTATTTTTAAGACTTAATTAAAGTATTTTAGTGTGGCCAACCTTACCTCAGCCTTGGCCCTAACCCACTTAAGAGGGAAGACTTTGGGGGTTGAGGCATTTTGTTTGGCCCTTTCATTTTGGGGCCGCTCTATAAGGGGGGCTTAATGAAGTGTGGGCTGTAAGACCCGTGAAATTAATTAATTAAATAATTAATTAATTAATAAATGCAAGTAGAAAGAGCCTTTATGACATTAATTATTGTTTGATGTGACGTGGAAAAGTACTAGCTCAAGTGGTTGAGAGTACTTGGTTTGTGTGAGAGGACTTGGGTTCGAGTCCTATGTATGCCAGTTATGTGTTATTATTTTATTATTAATTTTAATAATATGTATGAGTATGGAATTGGTATTGTAAGCTTATAATGATTGGAGTGTATCACAAAACTTGACTTGGTTGGATTGGTTGTGCATTTGATATGATAATTGATGGGTTGTGGGTTCAAACTTGGTTGGGAATGAAATTGGAACCTTATTTTTTTAAGGGTAGTTTTGGAGGGAATATGAGAGGGCAAAAGAAAACCTAGAAGAGGAAGCTAAGAGGGGCTGGAAATCATCCTATAATGATAATTAAATGAGACTTAACCATACCAAAAAGCCTAAATTCGTTTTAGCCCTTTAACCCAATAATAAGACACATATAAAAGGTTTTGGTTGAGAGGAGAGCGAAAATTGGAAGAGTGAGAGGCTGAATTGGGAGTGCAAGGGGTGAGTATGCACTGAAATTCGTGATGTACATGAGGGAATTTGGGGGGTGTGAGTTGGTACTGTCTTATTTGAATTTTGGGAGGGAATTTGGGGGGTGTGAGTTGGTACTGTCTTATTTGAATTTTGGGACTAAATGCATGAAGAAAAGGGGTTTATACACTGTAAATACGGGAATGGTGTGAAAATTGGAAATTGGGAATTTTATGGAGTCTATATTGTGCCTATGTGTTGTTGCAATGTGTGTAAATTGGTTTGGTAAGAATAGGAATGTGTTTTGGTATGTTATTGCAATGTTATAGTGAACAGTGCGCGTGATCAGACTCGAAACCCAAGCGACTCCATCTCGCCTAAGCTAGAGTTGCAGAGTCTCGTTTTTGGTTCTGGTTCGCGTTACTCGCCTAGGCGACCCTGGATGGGGTTGAGCGACTTAGTCTCTCGCTTAGGCGAGAGACACTCGCCTAAGCAAGGTCGCGAGGAAACCTGGATTGTTTTGAGCGTGAAACCTCGTCCAGGCAAGGAGTTTTGTGGGTTTGAGCGAACCAGGGTCTCGCTCAGGCGAGACGGTCTCGCCTCAGCGAGATGTCATGATCAAGTTTGATGTGTTGCTTGCATTGTAGCTCAGGCGAGTTTGAATGGGGTGTTTGGGCGAGAGATGACCTCGCCTAGGCGAACAGATCTCGCCTAAGCGAGGTATCATGGTGAGGCCACTATTTCACACTCGCTCAAGCGATGTGATTTAGCTTGGGCGAGACAAATGCACTCGCTTGGGCGAACATGAGTGGCTTGAGCGAGAATGGCGAGGAGCTAAATGCTTATGTGTTGTTGTACTAAATTGCGTGGTGTTTCCTAGGCTAAGGAAATTATTACATGTGTTTGTGATGTTTGGGCTTGAAGGATTAAGTCCAATAGGGGTCTGGGATGTGCTTGATGGTTGGACCCATGATGGGCATGAAACTAGTATGGTGATTATATGCGTCGGACGCACGATGGGCAATGAACTGTTATGTTCCCGTCGGCTACTATTGGGCGAGGAGTCCCTAGGATGGTGATTGCGTGCGTGCCGCTAGAAGGCTTGGATGTTTTACTACAGACGAGGAGTTTGTAGGGCAGGACTATGAGCAGGATAGGCTCATAGGGTTAGACCACGAATGGGTTAGTTTCGTGGGAGCATAGTGAAGTCCCAAGACCGAGTTCATGTATATGACTCATGAAGGACTATGAGATCATGGATGGGTGATTTGAAAATAATGAAATATTTACTCATGTTATTTTGGGATGGGTGGCATATTTATTTCATGTATCTTCTTATGTATTGTGCATAACTCACCTTTTCTGTGTGTGTGTGGCGATGATCAGATTACTCGTTATCCTAGAGCAGATGATTTGACAGGTGGGCCAGGAGATGCTTAGACTCGGAGCGAGGGATAGCATGCGATTTTGTATATATTTGTATTATTTTTTGTTTTGAGATAATTATGTAACCTTTTGGGAGTTATTTGACTATTATTTCAGTTTTATAAATTATTGACTCCTGTTTTTATTACATGTATATTAAAGTTTTAAATTTCTTGTGTTTTTGGGAAATGACATTATATTAAATGAGGTATTTAATTTTCTTTCCTATTTTATCTATTAAAAATTCGTAATATTCCTTAGGGATGTTACAATTGGTATCAGAGCAAAAGTTTTGAAAATATTTTAAAAATATTTTAGGGCTTTTGGGGAGTAAGCTTGCCGTTTGGTTGTTTGTGTGATTGAATTAAATGTTGTAAGTGAGTGAGTTGTTTTGCTTAACTAGTGAATTGAATTCTTAACAGTTGAATGTGGTGTATTCAGGCTATGGCTGCCAACATGAGGAGAAGGAGTAGTGGTGCTGATGACATCGCTAAGGCTATTCACCAGATGGTGGAGAATGCGATGCAAGTCCCTGTAGCAGCACAGCCCAGAACAACCATTGCACCAATCAGGGTGCCGACTGTGGAGGATTTCTTGCGCCACAAGTCAACGGAGTTCACTGGTAAGGCCTCCCCTGATGAAGCGGATGCATGGCTCCGCAAATGTGAGAAGATCTTCAAAGTGATGAACTGCGAAGATGAGCAGAAGCTGTTGTTTGCTACTTACTTGCTGAATGAGGATGTTGAATATTGGTGGTCAGGCTTGCAACAACAGATGAGGACTAGGGAAGAGCCGGTGTCTTGGGCCATCTTCATGACTCATTTCCTAGAGAAATACTTTCCAGATATAGCTAGACAGGACATGAAGGCTGAATTCCTTGCCTTGTAGCAATGGGACATGACAGTGCAGGAGTATGTCAACAAATTTGACCACCTAGCGAGGTATTACTCACAGGACATCATCGAGGAGTGGAGATGTTTAAAGTTTGAGCGAGGACTCAAACATGAGTTGAAGAGGGTGGTAACACCTTTGAGAGAGAGAAGATTTCCAGTCTTGGTGGAACAGGCCAAGAGTGCAGAGCACCTGGAGAAGGGCCCTGGTCCCGTTGTGGGTAGACATCAGAAAAATGTCACTGAAGCTAGGCAGATGAAAAAGCCTTATAGCAGACCACAAGCGTCCCAGGGTCCCTCTTGCTACTAGTGTGGTGGACCCTATCTGAAGAGGAATTGTCCTCAGCTGGCAAGTGGAGTAGGAGGGTTAGGCGACCGTCACAAGTGCTTTATATTCGACAAACCGGGACACTTCGCCAACAATTGCCTAGAAAGGAAGATTTTGGGTCTGAAAAAGCCAGTAGCATCGCCATCAGAGAGAGCTAGAGTGGCTGGCAGGGTCTTTGCGTTGACCTCTACAGAGGCTACTAAATCAGGTAATCTCATCCTCGAGCCATGTTTATTGTTGGGTCAGTTAGTCTTAGTGTTGTTCGATTCTGGAGCAACACATTCTTTCATTTCTAATGCATGTGTGGGGAGATTGAATTTGGTGAAACGCGATTTGGGGTGTGAGTTGCTTGTTTCAACTCCCTCTTCAGTCTGCGTTGGGTGTTCAATGGAAGTGGTAGGTTACAGATTCAAGGTGAACTTGGTGTGCTTGCCTTTGGAGGGGTTGGATGTAATCTTGGGGATGAACTGTTTGTCTAACAATCACATTATAATTGATTGTGGACGGCGCAATTTGGTATTTCCAGAACATGAGGGACTGGAGCTAATCTCGGCTCAGAGAGCGATAAATGAAGTGGAAGCTGGAGCCACATGTTTTATGATAGTGGCTCATGCAGAGAAGAATAACACCGCCGAGAAGATCAGTGTGATTCCAGTAGTGGAGGAGTATGCTGATGTGTTCCCAGATGAAATACCAGAGTTGCCACCGAGTAAGGATGTAGATTTCACCATCGATCTTATCCCTGGAGCTGGCCTAGTGTCCATGGCGCCCTATAGAATGGCACCAACGGAGTTGGCTGAGTTGAAAAAGCAAATAGAAGACTTGCTTGAGAAGAAGTTCATCCGGTCGAGCGCATCACCTGGGGGAGCACCGGTACTCTTAGTAAAGAAAAAGGACGGCAGTTCGAGGTTTGTGTTGATTACCGTCAGTTGAATAAGCTGACCATAAAGAATAAGTATCCACTGCCGAGGATAGATGATCTGTTGGATCAGTTGAGGGGAGCCGCAGTGTTCTCTAAGATTGACTTGAGGTCTGGATATCATCAGATCTTAGTCAAACTGGAGGATGTGCAGAAGACAACGTTCAGGTCACGCTACGGGAGATGACTCGCGAGGAAACCTGGATTGTTTTAAGCGCGAAACCTCGTCCAAGCGAGGAGTTTTGTGGGTTTGAGCGAACCAGGGTCTCGCTCAGGCGAGACGGTCTCGCCTAAGCGAGATGTCATTATCAAGTTTGATGTGTTGCTTGCATTGTAGCTCAGGCGAGTTTGAATGGGGTGTTTGGGCGAGAGATGACCTCGCCTAGGCGAACAGACCTCGCCTAAGCGAGGTATCGTGGTGAGGCCACTGTTTCACACTCGCTCAAGTGAGGTAATTTAGCTTGGGCGAGACAAATGCACTCGCTTGGGCGAACATGAGTGGCTTGAGCGAGAATGGCGAGGAGCCAGGTTCTTATGTGTTGTTGTACTGAATTGCATGGTGTTTCCTAGGCTAAGGAAATTATTACATGTGTTTGTGATGTTTGGGCTTGAAGGACTAAGTCCAATAGGGGTCTGGGATGTGCTTGATGGTTGGACGCATGATGGGCATGAAACTGGTTGAGTTTTCGTCGGCTACTAATGGGCGAGGAGTCCTTAGTATGGTGATTACATGCGTCAGACGCACGATGGGCAAGGAATTATCATGTTCCCGCCGGCTACTATTGGGCGAGGAGTCCATAGTATGGTGATTGCGTGCGTGCCAAGGTCCAAGCTAGAAGGCTTGGATATTTCATGTATCTTCTTATGTATTGTGCATAGCTCACCCTTTCCGTGTGTGTGTGGCGATGATCGGATAACTCGTTATCCGGGAGCAGATGATTTGACAAATGGGCGAGGAGATGCATAGACTCGGAGCGAGGAATAACATGGGATTTTGTATATATGTTTATTATTTTTGGTTTTGAGATAGTTATGTAACCTTTTGGGAGCCATTTGACTATTATTTCAGTTTTATAAATTATGGACTCCTATTTTTATTACATGTATATTAAACTTTTAAATTTCCTGTGTTTTTGGGAAATGACATTATATTAAATGAGGTATTTAATTTTCTTTCCTATTTTATCTATTAAAAATTTGTAATATTCCTTAGGGATGTTACATGGGCTAGGGTTGACCCATGGGCCATTGGCCAAATTGACACCTCTATACATAATATAACATGCATGACCTTGAAATAATGTACACTTATGTAAAGTAAAAGGAATCTGAGGCAAGAGAAGTAGAGAGAAAAGAGAATGCACGTGGAATTTTTTTTATAGATGATATGTGTGCATGTTACAAAGAGTGTACTGAGTTTATAGAGAAAGTAAACAAGGAAAATTGTTATGACTGTTTCAATGATATATGAAAATAGATAAAACTTTATTAATCCCTCTCAAGTTGGGAGTATATTTCTTGTATTCCCAGGTTGGAGAAGAGCTTAGTAAAGATATTTGGACAAAGGGGCTTAGTAAAAATATCCGCAATCTGAAGGTGCGAAGCGATGGAAAAAAGCTTGATAAGACCAAAGTTTGTATTTGGTTCTTTGGTGAAACACTTGATTATTGGCTATGTGGATAACATATTGACTATCATAGAAGATAACAACAACTTTAACATGATTGATTATGAGATCATTTAAAATATATGAGATCCATTGGGTTTCACAAGTGGTTGCAACCAAGGCTTATACTACGCTTCAGATGAACTACGACAGATGGTCGCTTGTGTAACATCTCTACTTTTAAATATTTGTATTATTTATTTTATCCCCATCTTTAAAAATAAGATTTAGAAAATCTTCTATTTTTAATCTTTCATATTTTAGCTAAATGTAGTTTGAACATTGAAAAAATAATAATAAATCAAGTAGCTTTAAAAAAATATCATAACTAAGTAATAATGAGAATAAATGATATAAAAAAAAATAGAAAAGATAGAGAAAGAAATATAACTCTTCATAAATGAAAGGAATCTTATCTTAATACATGATAACATTACATTTAATGCATGCATTCATTACTTGGCACATGCATGGCTTGTAAATGGATGAATGAAATGTGTAATGAAAGAAAGATGAGATAAGATGACATAATGCAAATGTATTACATTTAATGCAATGATTACTTTACAAGTTTTGGTTTATAACTAGGTTTCATGTGATAGGAATATGAAAGAGTGAAGAGAAAGGGAGAGTTATATAGGAAAAAAGAAAGAAAGAGAGAAAGAGAGAAAAAGAAAGAGAGAAAGAAAGGGGAAAAAGTTGGAGTAAGAGATTAGAAGAAATTTTAACCTTCTAAAAGTATTGCTAGTGTGCCCCTTCAATCAATAAGGTAAGAGGGGAGTGAAGTTAAGCTTTTTTTATGTTAATCTTGATAAACTCGTGTGTGTTATATTAATCTTATTTATTTTGAAATATATTTACTTTCATTTAACTTATTTTTATTTATTATCCTCTTCATTTATTTATATTTATATTGTTTAACTTATCTCTAGTTAAGTACTAGTCCTATTTATTTATTTCTCTCCATTTACGCACTGATCATATTTATTTATTTCTCTCCATATATGCACAGGTCATATTTATTTATTTTTCTCTAGTTGGTCCTGTTTATTTGTTTCATTTAATTTTATATTCAGTTACGCATTGATCCTATTTATTTGTTTCATTAAATTTTATCTTCAATTATGCACTAGTCCTGTTTATTTATTTCATTTAGTTTAATCTCTAGTTATGCACTAGTCGTGTTTATTTGTTTCATTTAATTTTAACTCTAGTTATGCACTAGTCCTGTTTAATTATTTCATTTAATTTATCTCTAGTTACACACTAGTCCTATTTATTTATTTTATTTAATCTATCTCCAATTATGCACTGGTCATGTCTATTTATTTTATTTAATTTATCTCAAGTTATACACTGATCATGTTTATTTATTTTAGTAATTTATCTTCAGTTACGTACTGGTCTTATTTATTCATTTCTTTTCATTTATCTCCATATTTGCACGGGTCCTTATATTAATCTATAATTTATTTTATTATATGTTTTTATAACATTCTAATCCATATATAGTTAATTCTTTAAAGTTTTTGCTTTGATTCTTATTTTATCATTATTTTATAATTCAATATATATAAAAATCAAGTAAAAGTAAATATTATTTTAATTAGCGAGCTTGGATAGAAAAAAATTACATGTATATTTTATTGTTATTTTATATTCTTTGTGTATAGTTTATACAATGACATAATTTGATACTTATCACATTTTATGACCTTTGAAAATCTCCAAGAAAAGAGTATGTCAATTCAATAAGTTGAGATCAAACTAGTGTCAGAGTGTTTGTATTTGGAAAGTCATAGTTTGGTACACTACATGATGAAAGGCAAAGACCATGGTGGGTTCTAAGGAAGTCTTACAAAGTATGTGAATATCTGGAGAGTTTAGAATAGCGCGTTGGACTAGGATATTCATAGGCCAAATTTGGGACTATCTGATACCTGCTCGGCATCACCAAGGTTAGGTATTGAGTATATATCTCTTTTATGAGCCGATAAATGACTAATGTTCTCGAGAAATAAATAATTATGATTGTACCAATGTTTTATGAGAAATACTCAACTACCTAATCACTTCCTAAAGTAACTTTTAATGTTCCTAATGGATCATCAGAAGTGGAATATGGATCCATATGTTTGATAAGAGTAATTTTTAGTCTTGTGGTTGTAGGTCAAATTCTAGCCCCTAGTGTATGTATTATTTGTTGACTTTATCAAGATTAATGTTTAAGGCTTATAAAGACCTCACTCCTTTCACAATTTTTTTTTCTTTCATATGCACCTGTTGTACGAGTAGAAGAGGAACCTACTCAGTGAGATTTATTCAAGAGGTTTGGGGGTCTTCTGAAGATTGACTCGAGGATAATTTATATTAAATCTTTAAGAGATATTAAAATTATAGATAATCTTCTATTCTGATGTAGAACTTTTAATATTATACATAATTTTGTAACATTTCATGAACAACAAAGATGTAAACCATTGACACACACACACACACACATATATATATATATATATATATATATATATATATATATGTGTGTGTGTGTGTGTGTGTGTGTGTGTGTGTGTGTGTGTGTGTGTGTGTGTGTGTAGATATAACGTTATTAATTACTGTTCTCTCAAGAAAAATCTTTAAAAATAATTCCATCTTTTATAAAATAATAATTATTTACATAATAGTCAGGGTGTCACAACTTGCTTTTTGGATTTTCGTGCCATTATGAAATCTCTAATGTAAAATAAATACCCAATGACAAATTTTCATGTTTGAGGCAATGAAAATCACAATAAGCTTTCAGTTGGAATGTACCTTTATTGTTGAGGAAAAAGGCCACAACCTAGATCGCTTTTTAGATATCTTAGAATGTCAAAAACAACTTTGTGGTGATCAGTTGTGGAAGAAGTAGATGGTGAAGAACATCCGTGAGGTTGGGGCATGTGTTAGTAAGGTATATTAGGCGCCCAATTAGGCATTTGTAAGCAGAGGACTCATTCTCATCACAAACATAAACATAATTATTATATATACGAGATTGATGAACCATAAATGTAGGAACAAGAGCACAATTCACCATTTTAGTTTCATGAAGAATATCCAAAACATATTTGCATTGGGAGAGATGTATCTTAGCATGATTGCGAGCTACTTTAAGGCTAAGAAAATATGTGAGATTGCTTAAGTTTTTTATGCGAAAGTTATGATGTAAAGTTTTATGATGAAGGAGATTTCTTCAATGTCGTTTCCAGCAACAATGACATCATCAACATAGATTAGCAGAGCAATGATTTAATCCTCATAATGTCCTAGAAAAAAAGAGCGGTCAGACTAAGAAAACTTATAATCATTACACATAAGTAATTGAGATAACTTGGAGTACCATTATTTGCTCACTTGTTTTGGATTTTTGGCTTGAAGCCATGGCGACATCTACATGTAGACATCTTCATGTAGATCTCCATGAAGAAAATCATTATTTAAGTCTTATTGTTTGAGCTTCTAATTATGCATGACAACTATTGTAAGAAGAGCACGAAAAGTAGTTAATTTCGTTACTAGGAAAAAAATTCTAGGAAGTCACTTCCTTCACGTTGAGAATATCCTTTAACAACAAACATGTTTTGTAATGATTTATGCTTCCATATGCTTTTTACTTAATCTTGTAGATCCATTTGCAATCGATGGCATTTTTTGTGGGTAGTAGTTAAGTGAGAATCCATGTTTTGTTGGTTTCAAGAGAAACACTTTCCTTTTGCATATCATGAACCCAACAAGAGTGTTTATAAGCTTTTTTGTATGAGGTTGGTTCAACATCAACAATTATGGATAATACGATGTTCCTAAAATTTTTAGATAAATATTTATATGATACAAAATTTTCAATAGGATATCTGTTATTTATAATAGTTGTTTTTATTGTTGACAGAGATGTTTTCAATCATTTAGGTAAGGTCATCAAGATCACAAGAATTAGATATAGGTAAACATAGGTCAATATTGATATTTTCATATTTTTCCGAGAAAGTAAAAAAATTTTCATGAAAAACTGATTGATAAAAACTTCAATTTTATGAGTTTAAAGGTTAAGATACATGTAACTTTTGGTGTTTGGTTGAAAGCCAATGGATGTTGACAAAAGAAGAAGATGAACATCTTGCTTCAATAAGGAGTTTTGATGATGACTTATGAAGAAGTGTGGAAGACTTAATGATGATTCATTGAGAAATGTTAAAGACTTAAAGAATGCTTGGATTCAAGAGATACAATGAAGACTTAATATTTTAGTAGTTTAATTGTTGAAGTCTTGTAACGTGTGTATCTTATTTAAAATAGTTAAATTACTAGTTCAAGAGTTAAAAGGCAACACCCAAGTAGTAGAGCATTGCGAGAGTTTTAATTTTTGCAAAACTCACTAGAATAATCGATTATCTTAGGTGATAATCGATTATCTCAGTAAAAAATGATTTTCGAGAAAAGCCTATGTGATAATCAATTATCAGTTGTGACTTGACTTTTTATATTCTTAACCTAATTTTGAAAGTGGCTTATATAAATAAAGGTGAGAGTTTATTTAAAAATAATAGAAGTTAGAGAAGTCTAAGTACTTGAGATTTCTCTGTGGAAAGGCTTTGAAAAACCTAGTGTGGGTAGATCGATAACTTTCACCAAGTGGGTTATTGTGTGATTAAGTGTTGCTACAATTGCTAGGAGAAGTTGTTCATCCATTGTGTGATTCAAAGGAGGTATTAATTCCTTATGGATTCAAGGAAGGTGTTTTTTCATCTCTTATGTAATTCAAGAAAGGTGTCTTCATCCTTTGTGGGACTCAAAAGAGATGTTCATCCCTTATGGATGTCAAGTGAGATGTCTTTCATCTCTTGTGGCTTCAAGAGAGGTGCTTTCTATCTTAAACTATTTTTACTCATATTTGTAATCAATTTATTTTTAATGTTTGAGTTAATCCTCTTTATAGAGATTAACAATTAGATGTAAGGTCTTTTGATTCGAACTAGTATAAAATAGCTTGTGCAATTTTCTCTTTCCTACTATGTTTACTTTACTGTGATTATTAAAATAAAGGAAAGAAATTTAATTAAACTTTGATATTGAAAGGGAAAAATTTTAAAAGCACAATTTTTATTAATAAACCAATTCACCCCCCTCTTTGTTTTTGTCCACATGCGAGCATTCCGTTGCGCGATTATAACAATTGGTATTAGAGCTTGCTTTGATAGTTATTCAAATATTTCGAAAATGGTTGGACAAAATCAAACTTTTGTCGAGGGTGCATCTATTAATAGACCTCTTCTTTTTGCTGGTGATTATCATCTATTTTGAAAAGGAAGGATGCAAATCTTTTTGGAATCTGTTGATAAAGGTGTTTGGGACGTTGTTGTTAATGGTCAGTTTAATTAGTCCGATGGTACTCACTTTCATTTAGATGTGTCAGTTTGGTACCTGCTTTTAAAAATGTGTCAATCTAGTCCCAACTTTTGAAAAAGTGTCTTAATCAGGTCCATTTCAGACGAAAATTACTAAAGCCATTAACTTAATTCATGACTTTTACCATTAAATTTTAATATAAATATCAATACTTAATTTTGTAAGTCATTTTAAATACCAATACCGATAACGGTGTTAATAATCTTTTCAAAAGTTGGGACTCAATTGACACCTTTTTTTAAGCGGGTACCAAACTGACACATCTAAATGAAAGTGGGTACAATCCGACCTTAATGGTCCTTTTTTTCTTGTTATTACTGTAAATAATGTGAAGGAACCTAAGCCATTTTCACAATGGACTATAGAAGAAAATAAAAGGGCTCAATATGATGTTAGGGCTAGAAATATAATATCATCTACACTAAGTCTTGATGAATTTTATAGAATTTTAGTTTGTACAAGTGCCTAGGAAATATGAGAGATTTTAAGAGTAATCCATGAAGTAATACAAGATGTTCCAGATGCTACAAGGGGAAACAATATACAATATGCAAAAAAGCTTCACCCACATCGTCAATCATCTCCAAAGGTTAGGTAAAAATTTTGATATTGATGAACTTAATATAAAAATCTTGAAATCCTTGAACAAGTTTTGACAACCAAACGTCACTGCAATAATGGAGTCTTAAAATCTTTCGAATATGTCAGTGATTCCTCTCTCTAGGAAGTTGAGAGAGCATGAGTTAGAGTTGGGGAGACTAAATGGCGAAGAGGATGTAAGAAAGAAAAATAATATTTCCCTTAAATTTGAAATTTTCAACTACAAAGATCAAGTAGAAGATGATGAATTTGATTGCGAGCATATGAACTTACTGATGAAAAAGTTCATGATCTTTATGAAGAACAAAAGTAGAGGGCATCCCAAAAGGTATATAAATGAGAACCAAAATATTATTTCAAATTACAATTTTTATGGATATGGTGAAATAGGTCATGTTAAAGGGAACTACCCAAATGCTAAGAAGAGTGAAGTAAAGAAGGGCAGAAAATTCTTCAAGAAAAAGAATTGGGAGAAGAACGATTCAATCTCTTCATCAAGCTCTAGTGACTCAGATGAGTGAGCACATTTTTGCTTGATTGCTAACAATAAATCTTTTAGAAGTCAAGTAAGTGTGTCTAGCAATAATGATGATTTTGATGAATTGTATAATGCATTTTAACAATTATTTCATGAAGAAAAAAATTAGATATTGATCATAGACAATTAAAATATGATTTTAAAGACTTACAAAATAAATTTGAAAAGTTTATTGAAGAAGAAGAAATTTTGAAAAATAAAATTTCAATTTTATAAAATAAAGAGATTACAAATGTTGAATGTGCATGTTGTAAAAGCCATATGCTTAATATTGACATTCATGAGAAACTACTTGAAGATGCATGTAAAATTAAAAATGTTGAAAAGCCAAATTTTAAGAAAAAGGATTTTCACATGCTAAGAATAAGAATAAAAGACCACGTCGGATATGGGTAGAAAAAGGTAAGTCTTATGCTAAGAATGTTGATTATATAACATTCTTTTATTGTATAAGAAAAGGGCACACTTCCAATAAATGTAGAATTTGTAAGACTCGGGAAAATTAAATAATTAAATAAATAATTATTTAATAAATGCGGGTAGTAGGAGCCTTTATGGCATTTAATACAAATTCTTATGATGTGAAAAAATATTAGTTCAAATGGTTGAAAGTACTTGTTTGTGTGAAAGGACTTGGGTTCAAGTCCTATGTATGCCAATTGTATGTTGTTTTAAATGGTGCATTTATTTAGTTATATATTGAGTGGGAATAGTGATAATGTAATCCTAAAATTATAGGAATTATCACAAAACATGAATTGGTTGAATTGGTTGTGCTTTGACATTGTAATTGAGTGGTCATGTGTTCAAACCTTGCTGAGAATGAAATTGACTTCTTTATTTTTGCTAATATAATTGTACTCAGAATGTGAAAGGGTGGGAAAAACCCTAAAGACAATGGGCAGCCAAGTGAGGCTGGGAAAACAACCCATAATGTTTTGAAAGGCAATTATAGACATTTAAAAAGCCATTTTTCGTTTTTTTGCCCTTAACCATAATTAGGACCATATAAAAGGGGAAAATAAGGCAATTATGAGAGTTTTTGAAGTCTGAAACCTAGAGAGTGGTAAGGAACACGAAATTGGAGTGAAAAGAGAGTTAGAGGGAATCAAGGGAGCCGAGTTGGGAGAGCATTAAGGGAAGCCAATTTGGGGCAAGAAGAACTATCAACCTTTTCTTCTTTTTAAGCAGAGAAAACCAGGTTAAGGGAGCTCTTTTTGTATGTATATACATGGTGGTAATAATTTCGTGTACTCTGTATTACATATGAATAATCATATCTTCACCATAACATTTTCGTGCTCTATGTGATTGGATTGAGCTTTGACTATTTTGATTTGGTATAAGTAAACCCTTATGGGATTGTATGAAAGTAATGGGGGTTTCTGCATTGTATGTGGGTTATGGTTCAATTTTGCATTTGGGGCCAACTTAAGGTCTAAATCATGTTCATAATACTAGTGCTATGTGATGAATTGCTTTAGTAATGTTGAAGGTGGCATTTGGGCATTTGTGTTGGTGTCTGTGTGCATGCTAGGGAGAATGTTTGCTATTCTCGCTCAAGCAAGCAAGGATCGCTTAGGCTAAAATAGTAGAAACTCGAGCCTAGTGGTATTAGAGTATCTCGCTCAAGCGAGAGTGTCTCGCTTAGGCGAGCATGCGTGAATATTATGTGGTTCTGCTTGGGCACCTTGCTCAGGCAGAGAGCCCTACTTTGGGCGACAGAGCATCTCGCTCAGGCGAGTGGTTCTCGCTTAAGCGAGAAATCGTGCAAGGTTTTGTGTTTTGCTTAACTCGCCGCCTAGGCGAGGGTTTTGGTTTTGGGCGAAGGACGATCTTGCCTAAGCGAGAAGAGCTCGCCTAAGCGAGACTTCGCAGTGAGCCACTGGAGTACTCTTGCTCACGCAAGGAAGCTTAGCTTAAGCGAGACAAGTCTGGTCGCTTGAGTTAAGGCTTCCAGCCCAAGCAAGTTTAGTGCAGTTGTGTGTGTTGTTTGTACGCATTGATGCGAACGTGGATCAGGAGATGTTGTGCCATTAGCGGGTAGGTTCATGGATGGTGGTTAACACGTGATGGTATGAACGGGGAGGTTCATATCCAGTTACTCTCGTGTGGGGATACGAGTGAGGTAGGTTCGTATGTTTTGTGCTCACACTTAAGAGATGTTGCGTGCGGGGAGGTATGTAGCTGGTGGATCACGTGTGTTGGACTACAAGCGGGCATATCCGTAGAGTAGGACTACAAGCGGGCATATCCGTAGAGTAGGACTACGAGCGGGGAGGTTCGTAGAGGTAGGACCTGTAACATCCCTATTTTTTTAATAAACTGTATTATTTATTTTAAATAAAACAATTAGAAAATCTTCTATTTTTACTAATGTTTCATATTTTATTATGATGTAGTTTAAACATTAAAAATATATTTT